>WLWD01004726.1_pt1 | contig 23153 bp, 20 predicted proteins | sample 6712731 | NCBI WGS metagenome assembly WLWD01 (sample SAMN12718690, study PRJNA576275) | sponge metagenome | isolation source: marine sponge | host: Mycale hentscheli | place: New Zealand: South Island, Marlborough, Capsize Point | collected 2014-11-01
ACGTGCGAGTTGATGACCTTCTTTTCGTATTTGTCACAGTAGGAACTTGGGTTAATGGAAATCAGAATTTTCGCAGTCTCTTGTATTCTCCCTCCTGTCACGTTCTCTAGCATTTTTTTGGAATTGATCAATATCCTTTTTGTCATCTTAAAAGTGCTCTTTTCCAGGAAGTGCATGACATTGCTCTCTTTTGCTGGTGTTTGGAGGCGTTTTCTTGCTGGCAAGTGGCGATGGGTGACGATGCAGGAAGGCCCATGGCAACTCTCTTGTCTATTTTCTCCACTTTCGCTGTCCAGATTTGGAGGGAGGCCATCTTTAGTGGCTAGATCAACGTCCACGTTTTGATCGGTTGCAATTTTGACTTCTTTCCCTAGTTCTTGTTGTGAGGCAGGAGAGGTGGGATCCAGTAGTGGTGTGGGGAGAGGCTGGAGTCCATCAGTGAAGCTGTGAGACTTGTCTCTTTCCTTAGGTTTCCTCATGGTTATAATGGAGGGCTCTTCTGCTGCAGCTGGCTTGGTCTTCTTCTTGGCTTTAGGTTTTCGAGAACACACCACCATTTCTGAAGATTCCTTGGACCCAATGGTCTCTTCTGGAAGAGACTTGCTGTATCCATTGCTGGTTTCTATGCCATTTAAGCCAGCTTCTTCACTCTGGCTGTATAGAGCATGAATCGGCGTCTTTCTTTTGTCTTCCATTTTTGTCAATGACCTTTGGGTCACTGTTTTTCATAGCCCGTGCCATGCACATGCAATAGTAATGAATATCATGAATACAATTACTGACTTGCATATCATAGTGGACGTAGAGCCGAGTGTCTGCTAGGTAGCTATTTCAGTTGAAGTAATAAAATAAGTTGTCTAACTGTGAAATTACTCACGCAATTTATTCTATTTGAATAGAGCTGTAATTAAATAAGTTATTTTCGTATGTAGGGTCTAATGTTCAGTGAAAAGGTGACTTATTTCAAAGGCCATTCTCCCCATTTAGATTTTCACTTCCAATAATGTGAATTAAACTACACACGGTAGCTGTATTTGTAGATGTACTTCTCCTAGATTCATCTCCATCTCTTCTCCTAGATTTATCTCCATCTCCCCTCCTTATGTGCCTACAGGTGGTTTTCCCTAGCTTGTAGTCACAATCCAATGTGTATGCATCTTCAGCTGTTGTAGGATTATGGGGTAATTGGATGATAAGGTCACAGCTTTTCCAATAGCTATATAGAACATGACTTTTTATAGTTTAATTATTTTTTTGCCTTCTAAAATGCATATCCCAGCAATGCTACTTGGTTTGGCATTGAAGAGAACTAAGTAAGTACTATCAGCTATTAACTGCTGCATTTATTTAGTGGCCATTTTTATCTTGTCAAATTAGTAATCAGTCATAAGTTTTGGGATGTTACTTCTCAGCCTGAGGCTATTAGGTTCATAGAGTGGTATCCATTGGATACTGTGCAGGTTGATTGCTTGGTGTGGTGTGATCATTTAGGCAAATGAATAAATAGAATATTGTTTTCTAGTCGCAGTGTCTGCTCAGACATGAAGTCAGCTGGAATTGGATTTATTTGTTTTACACATATATTTTTAATTAATAATGACAATAATATGTCCGTTTTCAAATATAGTGCAGAGTTAAGTACTTCAAAACTCAGTGTCAAGTTCTTTAAATCATGTACCTTAATTATGTCCGCTGAGCAACGGTCTTACTTGCAAGTGCGCGTATGCTTGTAATATTAGCACATTGCTATGTGCATGTGGCATATATTGCATGCATGTGCATTTAGATACACGTGGCTCCTATGACAACACTACAAAGCATACATACATGTGTTGTGTATAAGCTGACTGTGCAAGTTACAACCCGTGTTGTGTGTGTGTGTGTGCATTTTATTGTATGGGTTGGAATGTAAATATGTAAATAGTCAAAGTATATTCAGTTGTGGGAAGTCCCCGGGAAAATGTTGATATAGGAACTAATGAGGAGGAAATGCTGCCAGTGTGTCGATGTGTGGGCGGGACAGAGTCATGTCATGTGAGAAAGCTTACGTATTAGCTACCATTTATACTCTAACTCCCCTTCAGGCAGATTAGTACCGGCTGTCTGTAACTCAGAAATATCCATATCTGAGAACAGTTTAATTTTGCATGTACGTTGTAGCTATAACAACTGCAACATCAATGCAACAATACTTTGAGGAATACATACTTGTGCAAGTCACATGATTATTGATTGTTGCGTTTGAAACATATTTGGGAAGCTACAGTTTGTTTTGGAGTATCTTGCCTCATTCTGGCAGCAGGATCTCACCAATTGTTACTACTAGATTACTCGCCTCTGGTAGCTCTGCTACGTAGTTACTAGTTGATATCATCACACCTTTTTCTTTATTTGCTAATGATTTGCAATCACCTGCTGCAGTGCATATGGTAGACTTGGAGTTGATGTTTAATGTGTGTGATAAAACAATGTTTATTAGTTCCATGAAGAAAAAAAAAAGGCTGCACTTCTGTGTATGATTTGAATTTCAGTGAACCAAAACTTGCAATTAAAATGGACATATAGCAGAGACAGTTTGAAAAATCTAAATAAATAAACAATAAATAAATAAATAAAATAAGTAAATAAAAAATAAATAATAAATAAATAAGTAAATAAATAAATAATAAATAAATAAATAAATAAATAAATAATAAATAAATAAGTAAATAAATAAGTAAATAAATAAATAAGTAAATAAATAAATAAGTAAATAAATAAATAAATAAATAAATAAATAATAAATAAATAAGTAAATAAATAAGTAAATAAATAAATAAGTAAATAAATAAATAAGTAAATAAATAAATAATAAATAAATAAATAATAAATAAATAAATAAATAAATAAATAAATAGGGTGGACACAAAAGCACACACAAATAACAACAAACAAACAAACAGGAAGAACATTGAAAGTTGATTTGCTGGAATAGGACATCTTTAACTTTGTTGTTGTATTGGCTGCATGAAGATGGTGGTAGTGAAGGTGAGAGTGATGATGTCATGGATACACTGGTCCAGGTTGTGTCGGGACATGAGGTTCTGCTGGTATCGCAGCTGCTCCTCCCCTCTCTCGAAGGCGACTGTGAGTGGCTCTCGAAACTTGAGTTGCGAGTCTTCAGATGCTTCGCAGCTCACTCGAATCTTGTAGCTGGTCTTCCCTCTTTCCAGCTCTCTGCACTGGTTCTTGCTGAGATGAGCTATGACGAGCAGACAGGTGTGGGTGGAGCCGTGGGTGGGGCTGGTTATTCCCGGCTGAATGGCGAACTTTATGTGAGTGATTTCTTTGCCTATTTTCACGTGAGTTGATTTCGACCACACCTTGGACTTGTCCAGGTCAGGATGCCTGAGGTGTTTTTTCTTGATTTTAGCCAGGATGGGCTTAGATACGTAGGGGGATGGCAAAGCTAATCATAGAGAAAGAAAAAAGAAAAAAACAACAACAACAACAACAACATACAAATAAATAAATAAGTGAAAAATAAAAAAATAAAACAATTATTTTTTTTACTTGAGTATAATTTTCTAGTAGTGAGAGATTCCTCTGCTATCTGGTCCAACTGTTCGCTCGTGCGTTTAGTAGCTCCTACAGTCACCATGACACTGTTGTGTGGCCCAATGCTGCCAGCTTCTTGCACTTCATAGTCACTACTGTACCTCTTCAGTCGATTCAAGCCAGTCACCATGGTACAATTGTCTGAACTATCACTATGGCAATCTTCCGTGACAGGTGAGTAGCAGCTGCCCGACGTGCTCAGTATGCTGCCCTGACTCCTTCTGGTGGCAAAGGATAACAAGGACAAAGACTTCTCCGTGTTGTGGTGGTCTAAGTTAGCTAGGCTGGTGGTCTGTGACAGAGGGCCTTTAGTGGGACTTGGTGGAGTGTCATTGAAGACAATGCAGTGCAGGCTGGCCGTATGTCGAGGAGCTACTCCCGGAGCAGCTGAGAGCCTTCCTAGTCTTTTATCCATATGGAGTAGAAAAGCACAGTCAGTTAAAGAAACTTCTAGCAGCCACAATAAGAACTATAGTCAGACTGAATGACTTAGCTGTTCAGCTGCAGTCTATATACTGTTTGTTGCAGCAGCAGTGGTGGGTATCGTGATCCCGGTTCTAAATATGGAGGAGGTACGCCTACTCTATTAAGAATAATCCGACGTAATTAATCAGCAAAGTCAACACCAGAAGGTTGCAGGCGATTGCTTGTACTCCCCCTTGTGCTACATGCATAGCTTGTGTTCATTGTGTTGTGCCTGCAGGCTGGCTGACAAAGCATATGTGAAGAGTTTGTTTTGGTTGTTGTGAGGATTTGAAATTTGAAGAATGTTGGTATGTCCACTGAGAATTGCCAGCTTTAGTAACAGGTGTGGACATGGCCACTTGTGAAACTTAACGTGGCGTATCGTGGGATATTTTAAATATATTTTTTCACTTTGTATTCATAGAATGATGCCAGAATTGAAGCGACTGCCCAATTCGTCGTCTAATGGTGGTGGCAAGCTTGCAGTGGCTGAGGTCAATCATGACGATCTCACGCCTTCTTCGTCCCCTACCAGTTCTCCCACCATGGATCGCCGCATGAGGACAATGTCCATCAGTAACCCGGAGCCAGTCATCAAGCTGGTGGCCGAGGGATTGATGAGGAAGGCAGAGGCAATGGAGGAGCTGCTGGAAGACAAGCTGCTCACGAGCATGCTGGAAGATGCCCGGGGGATCGTTGAACCTTCTTATGAAAGTGAGTGGAAGACATATTCACACACACACACACACACACACACACACGCACGCACACACACGCACGCACACACACACACGCACACACACACATGCACACACACACACGCACACACACACACACACAAACATTACTACACACATACATACATACTGTAGTACACACATGTCTGTACATACGTACATACATATATATTTGGTGTTGTTGTCATCAAGTGATGATGATGATCATGTAGTTATGTGTATATGTAAGGTTTTTGTTGTGCATTTTTTAAAGTTGAATGTAATTAGCGGCTCCTCTGATCGTGCGATGCATAATGGTTGCCACTTATTTGCTAAGATCTCCTTTCACAATTCGCTGCCATAACTGAAGGACTTCTCTCTTGTTGTGTGTGTGTGTGTGTGTGTGTGTGTGTGTGTGTGTGTGTGTGTGTGTGTGTGCAGATGTTCTTGATAGGTTCAGAGATCGGCTAAAGAATCTGTCAGCAGAGTTGAAGTCGTGCTCTAAAAGGCCTGGGGAGTCTCTAGTTAAGGCGGCTAGAATATTTGTGGAGGCTGTACAGAGACATGTGGAAGGTGAGATGGCGGGAGAGGCTTCTTGTTGGAATGTACTCCTATTATGGCAGCTCTCTCCTAGAGCTGTTGTAATGAAGGAACCCCTTGCATCCTAATACATACAGTAGAAGACAAAAAAAAGTTCCGAATTCCGTTCCGTAGAACGGCCGTCGCACGATTAAAAAACGAGGGAAAAACGGTACGCCGTTTGTTAAAAAACGGCCGTTCCGTTCGACCGCGTTACCGTTTTAATCTTTCTCGTTCACTGTATGTCTCGCTCAAAGAAATATAAAAAATCGTTTATCCAATAAAACGTTCCGATTTTTTGTTTATAGGCTCCAGAGGCGGAGCTTTTCGGGTTAAAAAAATTTGAAGCCGTCCTCCTATTCGAAGTTGTCTCGCGGAGAATTGTTAGTTCGACCACCGCACAGTATCGACGTTTTCTCGAAGTTAGGGCCTTCTCCGGCTTAGATTTTTTACTACTGGAGGTCCATCAGTAGCTAACAGAAGATCTACGAAGTGCGGACCTCGTTATAGCTCTGTGCCCATCGGAATTTCGGTCTGCAACTTTATTGAAGCAAGTTAAAATTTTGTACGAGCTTTTTTTCACTATCCCCGTAGCGTTTAATGGTCGATATAAGGCCTTAGCTTGCTGATATAGCTATAGAAGAGTTTCTAGCTATAAAATATCTGTGAATCGACGGAAATTCTTCACCGTTTTTTTACCATTTTAGTAAACGGTGTCGGCCGTTTAGTCAAAACGGTACGGAACGCAACGATAAAAACTACGGTAAAAAACTACCGTTTTACGAAAGTACTACGGAACGGAATTCGAAACTGTTTTTTGTCTTCTACTGTATTATCCACACAGTGCTGGTATTTCCTGTTACTGTAATATTGAATCTCTATTCTGTTATGACTTGCACACCCACTGATCACTGCATTCCCATGATCAAACCACATCCATACTAATCACATGATCAAACCACACCCAGACCACACCCATACTAATCACTGACAGTTGTAAGCATCATTAATGCAACCAAGTTAATTGTTGACTTTTTTCACCAAAATATTCACTTTGATACATGAAAATAAATTTGTGCTAACGTTGTTTAGGACTTACATACAACACAGAAGCCACACAATATCCTGAATAATTCCTCCATTACACGTCACATGACATGACTGTGAAGCAAGAGGTTGGGTGTTTTTTTTTAAGGGCTTGAAGTTACTATGGGGATGGATAAATTAATGTGTTCTATTCTTGCAGAGCTGTGCACTCATCTGTGGGTGTCTCAAATACTATCAGACAGTAAGTGAATGTAAATCATGTGCTCAGTCATTGATTCTCATTAAATTATTACTTTTCTGTTCATTAATTGACTCAATACGTTCATTCATTTTTTTTTATCCCTTAGGATCTTCATCAGTTGAACAATGAAAATAACTGAAAATTTGAAAAACTGAATCTCATTTCATTTCCTCATTCATCCATTCATTCATTAATCCACTCTTTCATTCATTCACTCTTTCATTCATTCACTCTTTCATTCATTCACTCTTTCAGTCATTCACTCTTTCATTCATTCACTTCTGTTCTCCTTCTTTGTCCCTTCCAGAGACTAGCCTTCTTCTCACCATGGACAAGCTGTTCTCCCACGTCCTGACTGCCAGTGTCACAGCATTCCTGCAGCAGCTACACGTCGCTCTGCAAGGAGAACTCAACCCATCGGCTGACTATGGCGATACCAACACAGTCAGTTCCAAGCAATGGCTGCAGCTCATTGGCAAGAAAGGCGTGCTGCTGCATTTCGAGTCCGCCATGGTGCCGATGGAGGTGAGTACGGATGTGCAGATGACATGGTACAAATTTGCCGTCAATTTAAAACAATTTCTTGTGGATTTTCTTTTGATGATTCAGTTTCAATGCAGACACTAAGTTTATATGATATGAGACTAAACAATAGTACGGTGTGGGTTAATTAATGAGTGGATTTTATTTTATTTTATTTATTTCACTCAGCATGGTTGTACAGTGTATCTTATTAAGAAGAATGTTAGAGAGTCATCCATTGAAAAAAATAAGAAAATAATATTTTTTTTGTTAATCTTGAAGATGGTAGTGATCAATGACAGCAACAACAAACCAAACATGTACTTTTGTTTATTTAATATATTATACATTTGTAATGTTTGGAGCACTTTTGAACATTTTACTTGGCGATCCTTATCACATTCCATTCATTTATTATGTTATGTGGCGTCCCTTTACCACTGCATGTGTGCATGTCTGTCCAATGTGTTGTGTTGTCAGGATTCAGAGATGTCTCCATTGCAAGACCTCTGTCTGGTGCTGGAGAAGCTGGAGAAAGTGAGCATTGTGTTGAAGGAAGCCACTGCAGAACATCCACCTCTGTCCTTCAGTGAGTCTAAATTATTTCAATACAATCCACCACCTCTTATCCGGGCACCTTGGGACCTGGGGGTGCCCGTATTTGAGAAATGCTAATCAGGGAAAGACGTACACAGTTTTCTCCGAATACACGTTAAAGCAACCTTTTTCAATAAGTTCAGACTTTGTTATTGTTTTTTTTTAATTTAATTTTTTTTAAATTTTTTTTTTTAATTGTAAGTACAATTTTCTTTCGCTTGCAACCAACTAGAAATAACCGGCTTGCATTGCCACGATTGGTAATGGTAGTCAAATTAGCAAACCTCACTGAGGTAAGAATTGATTACTTGAATGTCTAACTGGTGCTCGGTAAAGAGACGTTCCCATAATTGAGGCATCCGGATAAGAGGGGATTGAGTGTATTTGATTGTAAACTGTTGGAATTACATGTATGTAGCTATGTATATACAATGCATACACACACACATACGAACAGCAGCAACATTACCAGAAATAGCTTTTTTTATGTATGTAATTATGGAACATACTGCTACCCATAGTAGATTAATAAACCCTGCCCTGTATTGTTGGCATTAGTCGTAAGTAGTAGTAGTAGTAGTAGTAATTGCAGCTGTTTATGTCAGCTTATGATATTATGTGACTGGTTTAGGTGAACTTCCTCCAGTGACTCTAGAAGGAGACTACAATAATCTACAAGTGGTCGTCCATCTCCCTCACTCCCAGTACACCTCTTTACCGGACGAGATTGTCAATTGTTTAGGGGGCATTAGAATAAGCACAGTGCTATTCAACAAAGGTGAGGAACTACCTACAGAATTCACAGTGCATTAAGAATTAAACAGAGTGGTTTTAAGTCTCTGTTTTGCTATAAAATTGTAAGTTGTTTATGTATGTGTGATCTTTCGTTAAATTAAATTCATAATTTCTTGATATCTATGAATATATTTAACAACTAAGTATGAATGATTTACGGCAGGATTGGTTGATGTTCCTGAGGGTCACACGGCCTATTCCAAAGAGCGCACCCTGAACTCACGCGGTCTCAAGGCGATAGAAAACTACTACAAAAAGATCAGAGGCTTCAGACTGGACAAGTCCAACTTACCGAGCGACAGTGATGAGAAGACGGTGGCCATCAACAAAATATCAATTCCCCTGAATGCAATGAACAATTTATTCCTGCAACTGCAGAATGCGGTACAGGAGCCCACAAGACCTGGCGTGGGTCTCATCACGCTGGCTTCTGAACTGAGTCGGAGGATGGGAGCCGTGCAGATCAACGTCTGTGACTCGGGAGTATTTCGATCCAGCCTGACGTGCACTCTGGAGCAGGTGATGGTCCTGTCTAGGTGCCACTCCCTTCCGTTTAAAAACTTCCGCTCCGCCCTGAACTGTATTCGGAGACACGGCCAGCACTCTGAGTTGAGGAGGAAGAACCAGGCTGATGTCACCAAGTGTCTTCCCAGGGAACCGCCAAAGTGAGTATGACTTAAGGAAATACATATGGTACTCTAATAATATTATATATATGCATTCTCAAAATAAGTTACCTCTTTTCTTTCTTTTCTTCATGAATTAAATACAAGATGGTATGTTTGTGTGTGAACACCAATTCTTATTGAATTCTCTGATCATGTATTAAAATTTCAATTGGTTGGTTCCTAAAGAATATCAATAATTTCTCTGTTTTTACAGTGAATAATAATTTTTATGGATATTTTCTTTTCGTAGTCTTTTTGCGAAAATTTTATGAACTATTACAAAAAAAAACAGAATAAGAACACGTACTATTTTATTAATTTTGGCACAACCAGTGGGATTAAGTGAGAGTATTTAACTCAAAGGCAGCATTTTAATAAAGGTAAAAACTTGTCATACCAAATTTAACCACATACATACATACATTTGTATATGCTAGGGTATGCTTTACGATTATGTGTGATGTGTCCGTATGTTCAATACTTTAGTCTTGATATACAACTTATTTTTAATTCAGCCTTTATTTTCTTGATTTATTGTGTGTGTGTGTGTGTGTGTGTCTGTGTGTGTGTGTGTCCATACAGATTGTACAGACCTCCTCCTTCAGAGTCTTCCTGATAGAGACTGATGCACTGTGTGGATCACATGTGAAGGACTAATTCTTGACAAATTAATGTATTTATTTATTCCTTTAGTTGAGTAATGATATTTTTTTATCCCTGGTATTTCATACATGTCAGCAGCTCTATTGCTGCAACCATAATTATGAATAATAGTTAATTATCTTTATTTTTACAATTGAAAATCTGTGTGTAGCCATGACCACAAACGTAACACTGGGTCTAGAGTGTGAAGTTTTCGTACTAGAAACATAAAGAAACAAACAAAAAAAAAACAGAAAAAAAACACCTTAATTATTTGTAACAACTGCGAAGATGTCATTGAGAAATTTACTACTTACTGTATCGTGCAAAAAACTTACCAGGCACAAAATCATGTTGAAAGTGTGTTTCCCAAAATGTTTTCTCAATTTCAATTTATTTGTGCAGACATTTAACTCCAGATTAAATGCCACTCAGATAGAGTCAGTCATGTGAAGACATGTTTTAATTTACCATTATGACCAGCTCAATTAAAAACTAACATACATACATATGGATATTGGTTGAGTGGAAGTATTTTATAATGACATAGCTAGTTATGGTGGTCTCCAGAGTTATGAGCAGTAACTTACTCATAATATAACTTGTAAATAGTTCATGATTTTTTAGACTAACTGAAGAATTGAGTGGTATGCACTTAACATGAAGACTCTTATAAGCTTGAGTACAGATATGACTATATTGTCGGTTCCAATGATTATCACTTGAGAGTACGTTGCCTTACAAGACTACTCTACTACACAGATCGGGCAGCAGACAATGACTCGCTCTTGGATTTATATTTCTGGACATCAGTTCTTAAGCACATCCTGTTTACTTTAACGCATTATCCTATGTGGAAAAGTGTATTAGGTCCAGTTTTAGTACATAACAAAAATTGGTCGCCATTCATACCGGAGGCTCGTGTATTATTACGCCTCACGCGCGTAGTTTACGCTTACTACGCCATGTGGAAACACTACAGCAAAAATGGACACTAATCGTCGTACTCGCGGGAGTACTTCTATTCCACCCAGGTTGGTACCGAGCAGAAATATCACTGAAAAAATTAGAAAACTCCGTAATAAATCCTGAGGTCAAAAGTCTCGAAGTAGTTTCGACTAGACCTTCTCGTCCTACTTCAGGTACATGTATGAGAGAAATCCTTCCAGTAAAAAATCAATTAGATACTACTTCAGGTGAAAAGCAACATTCACCATATCTAATATCTCTACCAGTTTCACCAGATTCACGTAAACTTTTGCTAAATAGAGAAGAACAGCAGGTACTTGGAGTTGTGCCAAAAATGGCATTACTCAAGGCTGGTAATATTACTAAAATTATTGCAGGACTTCAAGATTACAGTCTCCACAATTGGATTGAGTATGGATAAAACCCACAAACTTCATGTCATGGCTTACTTAAGACTAACTCTCCAGAAACAACGAAAACTAGCCCTCATTCAGTGACTGTGGAAAGTACCATATTTAATGAAGAGTTAAAAACACCACTACATAAATCGTTGCAAGGATTTCATATGAATGGGCAAAACAATAGCTATAATTATATGGCTACTTTGATTTCTCAAGAAGACTTGCAAAAGATAACTGAAGACACTTTAGCACTTATGTATAGGATCTCCATTCCTTCTATTGATGAATAACAGCAACAGACAATACAGAATCTGAAATGCATTATAGTGTAATTGTTTATTTAGCTCCATGCATGTCACATGTTCTATTAATATTCATTATATGTATTCTTTGAATGGGTGATTTTCATTGATAATGAATAGCAGCTGATAGGCTTTGAGGAATGTGTGCCATTTTGTAAAATTAAATTCACTACTTTGATATCTATGAATATGTATTTAACGAAGTGTTGTGATATACCGCCATTGTACACTTTACATAACAATACTGTATAGTTAACAATTTCATACTGAAGTATAAACTTTGTTAAATGACAACAGTATTGTTTCCTTTTGTAATAGTAATCATTGATTCTGTGGAAAGGTAACTATCAAAGATTACAAAATAGCAAGAATCTGAAAAGACAGGCCCAACATTTTGACTATTTAGACATTCATGAAGCACCATTCAAAGTGCTTTATAGGGTTTATCATGAAACCACTTATTGTGCTGTGGTGCTTCATGAATGTCTAAATCCCTGAATTCGCAATTTGCACCTATAGCAGTGGCCACAAATTGGAAATTGTGTGTAAAACGATGTAGCTCTGTAGCTCGCTTGGTAGAAATGTCCACTATCTTACAGGGAGACAGGAGAATAGTGACTCAACTGCCCACAGTTACCCTGCTGAACCCACAGCAGAACAATCCCACACTAATAACCCAATGTGCTCAGGCTACTATGCGACAAATAGCATATTAGAAAACTGTCAAAAGTAGTAACAGTAGTAGTAGTAGTACAAGTATAAGAACCAGAGAGGATGCTCCACTCTACCCTTTTATAGGCAGAGCAGAGCAGGACCCTATGAGACGAAACAAGCCATGTCAACAAAGAGCAGGCTAGAGATGGAGAGTAATAGTGTAAGGGTGAATGAGATATAATAACTGTTAATGAGAGCGAACACAAGAGGTACTAATTAGTAATGTAAACAGTCACACAGCTTCTGTTCAGGCATAAATTGTGTAGCTATTTTTTTTGATGCATCAGAATTGTAATAGCTTTTGTTACTACACTAAAATTCCAGGACACCTGGAAAGGGCTTATTTAAGATGCTTAGGCAGGGAATGTTGTTACATCATAGAAGCTATTGTAATTTAGTTCACATGCACTCTCTCACCTGCAGAACTGACATGGGTAAGAAAATAAGGTCAACACTCTCTCTCTCTCAATCAAATAGTTAATTTTTGAGGGACGGGACATTTTCATGTGTGAAGTAAACAATAAACTACGTCGTACATATGCAATGAAATGAGCATATTGCTGGATAACTTCAATATATTTCTGAGAGAGCATATAATCATGCTGGCTATATAGATATCTGTTATACACCCTCTAAGTGTATTGTAATCTGATCAAAAGTTTTAATAACAGAAAAGGGTTCCTTGCAAGGCTGAAATTGCCACGGATGCCTCCAATACCTTTAGTGCCATCTAATTTAAACTTTCTAAGGGATCAAACATATCATTTTTAATGTTTTTTTTTTGGCTGAAAAACATAGACAAGGGCCTCTGGGACATTTAGTTATTATACTTAGCTTCATGTGTGAGAAATTTATATTAATTGCACCAATATATGAAAATCACATATTGCTTGGAGAACAGCTGGCTGTTATAACGAGATTAAGACATTACAGTTAATCAGATGCTGCAAGATCAACATACTTTGATGAAATACATTCATTTTATTTTTCAGTTCCAATTCTTGACTGTGCAAAATTAACTTGTTTCCTCTATTTTTATATCTTTTTTTATTTTTTTATTCTTGCTTCTTTCCCCTAATAGCAAATTTTCATCTTGCCTCTCTTGTTTGTCATTTCTCGTTTTATAAATACTTTTTGAATTCCTGAACCTGTGAGAGTTGATTTAGATTTGACAATATACATGTAGTTATACCCAACTTGACAGGTATTGGTTGTTTTTGCCTTGATTATACTTGTAATAGAGTGTACTAATACTCGAATGAATTATAATATTTGAAGTATAGGTTTATGGTCACGTGTTAGTAACGCACAGCGCGCATGCTCAATAGGTTATGCTGGTAGTCCTGTCTGTTTGTTTATCTGTCTGTCTATCTGTCTGTCTGTCTGTCACACTCTGATTTTGAAGATTGCTGACATTTAACCATCGATTTAGGTATGAACTTAGGCAAGAACGACTTTAGACCTTTCATTGTGCTACTTTTTTCTTAATCACGTGAGCAAATGTCCTGCTGCCCTCGGTAGTTTGCTTTGTGCTGGAAAATTAAAGAAGTGCTGGAGGTTGAGTTTTGCGTTGAAAATATGGACCGTTCAGGTTCTTCTTTTTATGAAGACAGTGTTTACATTTACCGTTTACATATATTGATGTATGATGATAAGAACAGTCATACATTATTCGTTTGGTCTCAAATGATTTTGTAATAGCTAGCTCTGAGGGTTCACACCTTTAGTGCTTCAAATTTTTCATGCAGCTAGTTCCATCTGAGTTTCATCATTCTCCGAAATGACTGAATTTTATTGTGCTTCACTTTTGCCATTTGATGAGTTTGATTTGCTAGAATTATTAGAAAATGTGGAATTCAAAGCAGCAGCATAGTTCATATTTTCCCTTCTAGCTTGCCAGGGCTGACATAGCTAGCTAAGTGCAGCAATCTCACTTCTCAAATTAGTGATGTTTGATTATATCTAACTTCCTCTGATTGGTCTAATAATTTAAATAGACAGAGCACCACATTTACGGTGTAGTGGAACACTTTCTAGCACATGACACAGAATCCTCACTTTCAATGGCATCCCCTTACAGGCGGGTTCCTTTTACACGTACTCTCGCGCCAGACCACCCCAACCCGTATATCTGACGTCACTTCGTCGACTTACAATTTTGTGTGTGAAAGTCCGAGGTCAAAGTACATCAGGTAAGTACGAAACCCTACTTCGAACGATCGGAAGTTCATAGTGCACTCTTTCAGCTAAATAGAATCGAACATGCTTAGTAGCATTGCTGGTAACGCAGGACTCCTCCTAATCTGTTGTAAAACATTCCGTCTAATAGGGGTAGAGGTTCTGTGGTAAAGAAGGACATTGTCTCCTCTCTCTTACTGTAATCCTGGATGACTCAATATAGAGGATTCCATATAGCTAGCTAATCTTTCAGTCAAAACTTTTAGCATCCCTTTAAAAAATGTTCAATGAATGAAAAAAACATGCCCTGCTGCATGCAGCTAAAAAAAGTTCAATTGTGAGAAACCTTACCTTAATATGCTTAGGAGTGGATGCACCTTCTCTATTCCCATCAACTTCGTAAGGTTGGCTGGTAATAGTTTACATTTTTTGTCAAATTGTAATGTAGATGGTTGAGCTGCTCAAGAACAGAAACAGGTTATGACTTGTTGACTCTGAGCCCCAAACTTTTTTTAGTTCATTTTGGAAGTACAATAACAAAGTGGCCAACACAAACCCAGCTGCCATTTGAAGATCTACCTTATAACCACAATTTCTAATGTTAATGTCTTTTATGCTTATTTAATTCTAGTAGTGTTCCACTTTTCTATTTCATGTCTATTATTCCAGAAAAAAGTACTACCCATGTTACCAGACCTATACTATCAGTGTTACCAAGCTATATACCATGTGTTTACCTATACACTAATGACTATAGTGTTTGCTATGGTACCAGTGCTATACCATGTCCAAGTTGATTTGGCCACAAAAAATAACTTTAGAACAGAAGCCATAGTGCCATATTAATATTTTATGATGCCAATGTAGTAAAGTTATAATGACTTGTGAGCGACTTTATTCATAGAGTAGGTCCATGGTTTGGCTACATCAAATGATTATTCATAGCTGTGATGACAAGAATCTTGTGCACGAATAAATCCAAAGATGCAGAAGCATCAAGATGTCAACTTTATTTTAGAAAAAAAAAAAAGAACAGTGAAAAAGACAATATGTGGCATGGCTCACTAAATGAAATCATCAGCAAAGAGACTGAACATAGTGTGGTACACTCACTCATATGAAATCAAACTGTGTGTTAAAAAGTAAGTATGTATATAGAAATGAGTGTGCTATTGCATTCTCAAATAACTAATGCTGTTTCTTTTCCCAGTCAGAGTGTGATATGGTGAAATATTTCACAAGCAGGCTTATTTATTTTCAGGAGCCAGAGCCAGAGGGAGTGAAAATAAAGCTTGAGAGTGAAATATCTTGCCATATCACTCTGTCTAGGGTAATAAGTGGTTTATTCTACCCTAGGTATCTTCTCTACTGTAGTTTTGTTAGTTTAACAGCTGCTCTAACCCAGTTAGGTAGGCTACACCTGGAGTAAGGTAGCTGTAAAAACATGGGTAAGTATTATTCATACTGCTAAATCACTTTCCAAATATGGAGGTAACAGCCCAATGTGCACAACAACAATTATAAGTTATGTCTGTCCTGTAGTTCCATGAATTCATGGCATGGTGAGTAAGACCTTGACAAATTTTGAGCAAAGTAAGGTAAGCCAAAAGAATTGAAAAGCAATTTTGTGAGTAAAATAGACTGTACAAGCAGTAACATATTTATTGCCTTCCCTGAAAGTTTCAAATATTGGTTCTGTGACTAAAGTTCAGTACTTATGCTGCCAGTTACAATAAAGGTAGTTAAATTCATAATAGCACCCAGGTCAAGGTTTATTTTTTTAATCTTTTTTTATGTATGAACAATGAAAGTTACATTGGAATTCTGAATAATCACTCAGACTAGCAACGAACTATTTTACAATTCTTTTGAGACAAACATCAATGAAAAATTGTACACAAGCAAAACAAATCATTACTCACGGCTAGCTATAATTGTAATTAACAGGACTATAGAACTCAAACGATTATTAACGATTGTTATGTAAGCAAAAGATAGGCAAAAAGTATCATTCACATAGTAGTGAGTGTTATCTCAAAGATGAATGTAAGCTCTTCTTCGTCTATATTCTCCAATTCTTCTTTAGAGACCAAATCTATCCAGAATGTGTAGTAATCCCTCTTATGGTTAATAGTATATGTTTGTTTTTCCAAAGACTTAGAAATCTCACCATGTGACAACTCTGCTTCTATTGTCACTGTATTCAGCAATATTTTATCATTTTCAGGTTTTACATTTAAAATTCCCATTGCATGAGCTATAGGGAATTGTTCAGTAGTCGTCACTCCCACCATAGACATCGAGGCCTTAAAATTGCCACTCTTAATGGAGGATGAAATATCCACTAGCATACCAGGGGAAAGCAATGCGCTTTTCTTTATGGATACTGGCCATTCACACCATTTGTCTTCAATTTCAGGTTTTGGTTGTTCTGGCTCAGTTGTTTTGTATATCCATTTAGTGACAAGTTCTTGTCCACTAGGTGCTGTTCTTGGGCTTTCTGGCAATCTTGGGCATTCTGGCAATATTGCTGTATCTGTGCTGCTGGGATAAGTTTTGGATCTCTTGCTGTGTAGGCCAGGTAGCTCGATCAGCATTCTATTGACACGGGCTTGATATTGAGAGTATCTTCTAGGTTGATCGCGGTGTACCACGTTCATGCTTACGGGATGCGCGAGGAAGCTCGAGAGCCTTGAGAAAGCTAGACGACCCTGCTTCGCAAGCGGCATACGGCAGTGGTTGCGACCACGCCCCCAAAATTTATTGCCGAATCTCTTGCGCGCGCGCATTCTTATGGAGGGAAAGGGGTTGCCTCCGCGTAGCAGTTGTCTGCTTCAATTGGCTATGGCAGAATGCTGGATGAATAGGCTGCAAAAGAAAGGTCTGTACTATGAGGGCATTATTGATTCCATTGAGGAATTTTTTGTAAGACTTTAAGAGGCAGACTGTTATAGAACATCTTCCAATCTTAAAGGACATGTAGACCAAATTGTAAGTCTTCCAGCTAGTTTTGTGAGCATTAAATTGAGACTACATCAAATCAAACATTTTGAAACAGGAAATAATTGAAAGAAATATAGAATATTCAGTTAATTTAAAGTCTAATAATATTATGTAATCTCTGTACTATAAATGAAAATGTGGGCAGACTGTGGGAGATTAGAGTTCCCAGGAGCTTCTTGACCTTCTGGCTAAGGAAGGCTAGTATAAGTTCCCCAGAAGAGAGATGAATCAGTTCTAGGCAGGTCGCTGCCACCAGGAGTTAAGCTTCCCTGAGCCCGAGAGAGGTTAATTCTTGGTTAAGGTTAATATGAGATGCAGCAAAAACTCCCAGAATGATACTTAGCCAGCCAATATATAGAAAACCAGCTATCACAAATGAATAAGGGTGCATGAGAAAAAGAAACATAAATAAACTAGTTAATTAAATAATTACATAATTGATGAATGCAAAGTAAGTAATGATAAATAGGAGAGTAGATAATTAAATAATTACTGAGGAAGGACATGGGAAGTACATCAGAGTCAATGTATGGGTGGAACTTAAACAGTTAATTAATGTTGGTGTCCATTACACCACACAGACAACTGTTCAAACATTGAGAGTCCAAGTAGCGGGTTCAGAAAAAAGTTCTAAAGATTTTAATACTGGTAATACTGTTCTGATTTTTTTAATTGCAGGAAGCACTATGTCATTGGAGCGTGTAAACAACAAATTGGGTTGATATATAAAATATTTGATTACCCAAGCTCATTAGGAATGAGTCTAGACATGGATTTGAGGATATGCTACGACACCCAGTTTCAGTTACTATGTAATAGTTAAACCATGGTACTGAAGAATTAGCGCTGATAACAGTCCCGATCCCGAGGGCTGTTATTGAGCAATAATTCCGAGAGTTGCCATGGTTGAATATTTTATACCATAGTTACCGTATTCTTAGTTGAAGGACCAAATAATGACTAAAGAGAGTTCCTTTTAGTAAAAGTCACTCCAGTGTTCCATCTTGTGGTTATAACTCAATTCGTCCATACCTGGGCATTAGTGCATCAACAACAGACAGTTCGTTCACTCCTGGAAGTTAGTACACACCTAGCCGTACGCTCTGTGAAACTCAGCTACAGAATATAGGTTTTCATCAATCACTGAGAATGGTCTAATGGACTCCTCGAAAGGAGTTCAAGTAGCGAACACATTTACAGATACTTCTTGTGCAGCAAGAAATTTCAAGAAATACGAAAATACTACAATATAAGCGATTCCAAGTTTGAAGTTCCAGATGACCTTTGTCAATGTGTACGGACTCTATAGTTATTCAATGTTCTTATCATAATGCTTTGGAAATGAGGAAAGAAAATATAGGTTAATATCATTTAACACTTTCATTTATGTTAGCTCGCTCGCTAGCTATATGCTTTTTACGTATAGTTTGTATTAATGTGAAATAAACAAATTCATTGATTTTGTCAAGTAATACCTAATATAAAAAATGATGTCTGGAGGCTACTTTCCAAGGGTGATATCACTTTTTTTGAGAGTGATATCACATTTTTTGAGGGTTATATCACTTTTTATTGAGGGTGATATCAATTTTATCATATGGCAGTTACCAAGCAACTATGGTATTGTACATTTTAAAATCTAATAAAATTACATTTAGGGTTTAGTTGTCTTCAATTCACTTTTAACATGAAATTGCCACAGGTATTATGTATATGTACTCTTTTTACTAATATACCAGAGCATGCTAGGCAGTTTTAGGCAATCAACAGCAACACTTACTCATCAAGCAAATTAGGTGACAAATTCAATGAAAAAAGAAATCGAACTAGAAGAAACGCTAAGAAAGAAAAAAGAAATTGAAATACAGAAAAAATACTATGTTTCAGTACCTGCTAATAATTCCCATATTGGACACAACTGTGGTGAACAAGCTGGAATGGCTCAACGAATTCATCCTACTGTTTGAAACAAAATTACAATGTTAGTACGCGAAAGTGCTGCTACGAATCCTCAGGAAATTAGACGAGTGTTAAGGGAGTATGTTCGATCTGCACTAAAAGACAAGTGTCCGAACACAACGAATAGATCTTATTTTCCTACTTTAGAAGACATTCGTAATCATGTGTATATGGCCAAGTTAGGGCTTGATAATTCAAAATTTGTCTTAATGCCATGATAAAAAAGTGGAAAGATGATGGCAGTACTGTTTTCCATTTTTTTCGCCCATATACAGATGAATCTGAAAGCCAAGACAAAAATATTCTTTTATGGGTTCACCAAGAGCAATGGCAGAAAGAGCTGATGTGCAAGTATGGAAATTGCATTTCTCTTATTGATGCAACGTATAAAACAACAAGATATGACTTGCCATTGTTTTTCGTCTGTGTTCGTACAAGTGTGGGCTATTGCACTGTTGCTGAGTTCACCACCAAAAATGAATATGCTAATTCAATTGGGGAAGCGCTAGACATCCTTAAACAATGGAACCCAACATGGAACCCTCCTGTTGTCTTGTGTGACTATTCAGAGGCATTTACATCTACTTTAGTGTATCTCTGTGATTTTCACAGAGAGCAGGCTTGGACTAGATGGGTATCCAATAGTCAACATGGACTCACCAAATCTGATGCAGAGATTCTCCTCACACTTATTCGTCAATGTGCTTGGGCAAGTTCCTCTGAGACAGGTCAACACGATATCAACTACCAGGAACAAGTGAAGGCTCTGCAAGCATCACATGTCTGGAAGGAAAATGCTAGCGTGAGATCATGGCTTACTTCTAACCTGGCTCAATATACCAGAAGTAAGTCACATACACACACACGCAAGCATGTACACAGATACATGCACTTTTAAACTCAACCATCTATAAAGAAAGTAATTACATGTATTCTTTGTCCTTTTACTCATTTCTCAATAAAAATTATTGAATAGTGGAACGGTTTAACCACTTCATTTAAAGGGTAAGCACCACAGAAAAATTTTTTTCCTCACTCATTTTGTAGATCAGGGTCTCAAATACCCCAGAAAAAAAATTACTTCCTAAAAAAGATTGTAGGAGTCATGGGCTGCCAAAAATCATACATTTGAAGTATATCCTGATTAGATGGGGCTTATGTATGACATAGATGGAGGAAACAGCTGTCCATGGCATTATGTAAGGCCAGCAGTAGCAGCAGCAGCAACAACAACAATAATAATAATTATTATAAATTATAATCATAATAATAATAATAAAAAAATAAAAAAATCTGCTTTATGAAAAGCAAGAACAAGCTAGGGTTGTCAAGGCCTAAGTGATTGGGAATTTAAAATGCTTAACTAGAGACATAAGAATTTTCAGTAGGCTCCCATTTAATTCTGGTTTGTTTTACTTGATCTCTGTAAGCCAGGATCTTTAGGAAAGCCATACAAGTGTTCTCCATCCTTTTGGTAGAGCTGTATCCAGCAGCAACACTTCTCTTGATCATAATTAACAGTGGCCTTACCTGGTACCATGGACAGCTGTTTCCCCCATCTATATCATACCCTATGCCCCTCCCAAACAGGAAGTATTTCAAATGTATGATTTTGGCAATCCATGCTCCCACAAATTGTTTTATAGAAAGTACAATTTTTTTCTGGGGTATTTGAGACCTTGACTTACAAAACAAGTGAGAAAAAAGAATTTCCGCGGTGCTTACCCTTTAATACTTGATATACACACCATAACATTTCCACTGTTTCTTTTGCCATAGTATGCTATAATTGCAACATTTTCCAGTAAATATTATTTTAATACATGTTCCATAATTTAGCTGTGTGTTCAGTTGTTTTTAATTCATGAAATAGTTTCATTTTCTATGAAATATGAGTAGTTCTCATTACAAGGACAATGCAGTAGGTGAAGTTTTCACGTTTCTCTTAGTTGTGGGCACATGCGTTTCATGACAGCCAGTACTATGCAGCAGTGGATATCAACAATGGAACTGAATCTTTAAACAAGACTTTAAAATATTCATATCTTCCTCGCAGAAAATCATTGACACTTTCTGGAATTGCTAGTCTACTGATTGATCGTTTTTTGCCAGACATGTGGCAGAAATATGTATTTCACAACTACAAGTTGTCTGAAGACTACCGAACTTACAGTGATGATATCCCTTATTATTTGAAGGGTCGCCCAAGATCCATCATCTTCCACTGCTTGGAAAGGAAAAGCAAATGCCATAAATTTACTGTAGAGGAAATCAAAGATTGAGAGCAAGGTATATTTGACATAATGAAAGGTGATGGGAGAAAGCACACTATCAATTTTAATGTGATGCCAGAGTGCAGTTGTAAAGATTGGGCAAAGTAGTATCATATTCCTTGCAAGCACTTCTTTGCTATTTTTGAACACTAAATTGCCAGAACACTTTCAAGGTTCCTGCTACTTATCAGCAGACACTAAATCAGTAAACAGATTCTGGGGGAATAATGCAGCAAATGATTGCAATGCAATCGAGACAGATACGAATTCAGCAACAACTTCATCAACCTGCTATGAAATTACTTGAAATTCCATCTAAAAAGGTAGGATAATAGATTAATTGGAAATGTTATTGATGCTTGCATCGCCAATTAGCTACATGAAGGCAATCAGCTGTGTGTAACGCTAAATTGTTATTGGATAGTAATGTGAAAAATGAAATAATTATGAAATATTGTTCCATTGTAACAAAAAATAATAAATTGACCTGATTCTTGCTATAATACACAAAACAATACATACCAACCACAATGTTTATGTAATGGTTCAAGCTGAGGAGGGGGGAGGGGTGGGGGGAATAGGGGATTTGCATGATGACATCACGTAACATCCTGCCACGCCCACCGATGGTATCACTGCACACCTTGTCCCATAGAAAGTGTATTAGTTTTGCTGACCGCTTGGTCTATTTTTTGCTGTAGCACCAGCGCCAGGCTGCACAGAGCTTCCAAATTACAGGAATAGCTTTATTATGAAATTTACTAACTGCTGATAGCAAAAGTTTAGGGTTTTCAGCCCTGGTTATTGGAACTCGTGGGAGTGAAATTTGGTGATGGTTATCTAACCACCCTACTTATTCTTGGAACTCATCTTGAAAACTGAGACAGCTTGATGTTTAGATTTTTGTTTGTGTGTTCCTGTTATAAGTTTTCTTTTGCCAGCATGCATTTATTTGAATAATGAGAACAGTGAAGAAATGAAAGTGATAATGATCTCTTTGTGTCAATAAAGGCTAGAAAGGTAACCTACCAAAATTTCATTGTAAGTTAGAGAGCATCAATAAAATACATTTGATTGCAATACAACCTTGGATTATTGTGTCCAGTAGCTATAGCAATTTCCTTAAGCAGGCCACATGTTAATTGAATGTTACTTCATTTGCTCTTAGCTTTTTAATACACTAAGAGGGACAAAATATTCCCCTTGTATTTGACAATGATGGGATACTTGGAGAGTGTTTGAAGAATTTGAAGAAATAACTGCTTATATTCTTTGTACTTTCTACTGGACCTGCTAGAGTAAAGAATGATGGTCATATGTGGCTACGTTTGAATGGTTTATGATAGCTGTATGATCGTACCAGTAGTTTTGCGAATGTTGATGAAGCACGAAAATATCTGTTAAGAAAGGACCACAATTGATGCCATTTCTCCTACCAGAACAGCTCTGATACAGCATATTATAAGGATCGTGTACCAAGGAGGA
>WLWD01004529.1_pt1 | contig 23145 bp, 12 predicted proteins | sample 6712731 | NCBI WGS metagenome assembly WLWD01 (sample SAMN12718690, study PRJNA576275) | sponge metagenome | isolation source: marine sponge | host: Mycale hentscheli | place: New Zealand: South Island, Marlborough, Capsize Point | collected 2014-11-01
ACCAAACACAATTGGAAAAGGGTCTGGCCACGGAGACTATTACTGGGATGGGGGGTGGAGAATTAAATGAGGGCTGTAGCACCTTAAATAGTTATTTTTACTCAGCTAAGGAAGGCATGGATATTTAACAGCTCTGACAGAGTGAAATTGACTGCAGTCAATTTTAAACAGTGCAGGCAGTAGCATAGAGAGTGGTAGCATTGTTGATGGGCTCTGCTGCATCTGGAAATGTTTGTTATGTGCTTTTTTCATGTATTGCATTACATACACTGGCGTTATATCTTCCATCAATGGATCTGATCCTAGTGCATGATGTCCCTCAGTCTGTAGAATGACTGGTACAAGTCATGAAAGGTTCTGTGGATGTAGCTAGTGGATAATAAACAAGTAAGTGGTACTATGGAAGTAAAAGTGTAATTGATTCACTTCACCAAAATAAATTCAAATAATATGAATCTCTTTTTTTTTTTAATGTGTAACATTGTATTTACTCCTAGCTATTCACATAGTTCTTGCATTTAATTTATTGTTCCCTGCAGGATAATCTTCTGTCAATTCAAAAGTGGATGTGCTCTACTATCAACTTACATTATTATTTGAAGAGTAGAACTTATATAACTTTAATGCATATATTATTTTGGTTAGTTTTGCATTTATTAAAAAAAAACAAGAGGCTTTTGATGGTGCACACCAAATACTGTATGGAAAGATCACTGAAGTAATCTCATGAGTTTTAATAAGAATGTGGGAGTGTAGGGGTGGGGTGTGTGGGGGAGGGTGGGAGCTGAGCCTGAATGTCAAGCTTGATGCAGTTTCTTCTTTCTTCATAAAAATGACTAGGAAAGGACTCAGAATACCGGCCGATGCAGATTAATATAAAATGGAGAATTAAGTATTAAAATAAGTTATTCAAAATGGTATTACTATAACTGCATGTGCCAATTGTTAGCTGGTAACCTCATAGAAATTTTAAAATGTTCACATTGACCACAATTTAGTTCATAATAATGTACTGTTAATGCACTTGTTTAGTATGGGGAGGGGATGAGATGGGGGGGGGGGAGGTGGGGGGAGAACTTCCGACATTCACTAATAATGTATTTACCATAATATATAATATGGGGCATGCAGGCCTCTGTATTCACATTAATTCTAGTAAGTAAATATTATAACGATCCCGATTACTGAAACTAGATTGATATGTAGTCAGACATATTATATTTAAGTCTAATTAAATGATGTGCTAAGAAATTGGAAGACAGACAACAGACTATGCAGGCTAAGATATTTGTTGTTAAAATCGGTCATTACATTAAAATGATAAAAAAATAACATATGGTAAATGAATAAAACCTTAATTGAGCAGTCAATTTATAATTTTACAGTCATTTTTAAATTATATTAGATGACTTATTAATATAATTTCTTAAAAAACTTCTTCATTAAATTAAGATATGATATAATTTTAAATACAATAACTTTTGTACTTTCATCAGAAAGTAAAATGTAGGCTTATGAGAAATGTAATAATGGCCAACAAATTTTATCACTAAATTAAAACTAGTAGAGGCTAAAATCTCACTTGCTCCCCCTTTGGAATAGACATCATGTTTCGGGGATTTAAGGTAGTGGTTGGTCACTGGAATCAGTAATACTAAACATCTGTAGTGTTTGAATCCTTCCCAGAACTTTCTATCCATTGTTATAAAAATGTCTTATAAAAACAATATGGCATAATGTTATGAGGTCAAATACAAAACACTCAGTTCACAACACTTTCAGTTCACAACACTTTCAGTTCACAACACTTTCAGTTCGAAACACTACTACTACAAAAAATATTTTTCTTCTAGAGTCTTTTTGCATGCAGAAAAATAAACTTTCCAGTTTCGGCTACATTATAAGAGCTTTAGAATTAGTGGTACAGTAATCTTGACCTAACCTGCTTCAGCACAATTTTCATCTGATGAGCTATGGGCAGTTTTGCAGCAAAGAAAGCAAATTTGTGGTTAATAGCAACCATAGGTGTCGTATGCTTTGGTGAGTGTTTTTTTTCCTTCTCATTACTACTCTGAATTATATTATTTAACTACTTTATTAAGGTGCTACATTTCGACCATCAGCATTTACACTCACTGAAGTATCATCCATAAATGGATCTGATCCTAATGCAGGATGTCCCTCAGTCTGTAGGATGACTGTTGCAAGTAGTGAGAGGTTCTGTGATTGTACTGGACAACTAAGTCATACTAATGGAACTCTCATTGATGGAATTATTCCTACTTTTGATGTCAGTCAGAGAGGTACCTGGGCTTCTCAACTCTATACAGTAAATGGCACCCTTAATTCTTGTACAGTATCATTTCGATTCCCTCAATCTTTCATGTTAAAAGAAGTGGAATTGAATATATTCTTGTGTCACTTATGGAATATGCCAAATGAAGCACTTACCATTAATGTTTTCCGAAGTATTAAATTTCCAGCTTCCTTGCAAGATTCTCTTCTTGGTAATGTAACATTGCATGAGAATATGTCTAATTGTTTGTCTTCAACAAATATTACTATTAACTTATCTCCAGTAAAATCAAGTAGAATGTATATTATTGAGTTTGTAAATTCAAGAACTATAGGTGGAATAGGAGAGGTTACATTTAGAGATGAAGTTACTCGTACATGTTAGTTGATAAAATATATTTGTGCACCTGGCTTAGTAGTCACCAATATTGTAATAATAGCAGTTTTTTTTAAGTTGATGACACACTACAATATTGGCTCTTGCATACTGTGGCTAAAGCATTCACATCTAAACATATTTTAAGCTACACCGAATATGACATGAATCAGTTTAATTGTGAGTGATAATATTATTTTTTTTAATAATTTTTATCCAAATGTTAAAGAGATACACAAGTTAAAATTACAATGAGACCTTACTAATGAAATATTGAGTTCAAGTTCTGTGGACTAATTAAACTAGTCTAATAATAATATAATACATTTTTCATTTAGGATTCTTGATTAATTAATTTGTTTTTTACGCCACTATAAATTATAGATAATAATAACTACACTTTGAAAATATTTATATAAATAAACGGAGGCATCACAACCTGACTTCATTTTATTTCTTTATTATTATTGTAATTTATTTTTATTTTATTACAAAGTTTTATTATAATAAGTTACAATTATTAATTATTATCATTTATTATATTATTGTTTATTTAGTTATTATATTATTTATTAATCACCCATTTAATTTTATTTGTTATAATAATAATAATTAATATATAATAACAATAGTAATACAATAATAGTACAAATAAAGAATTTAACATTAGCTATCTGCCATTATTTTATTGTTAAATAATTTAGCAAAATCCCTCATAACATAAATATCATTTTTAACATGATGATTATACTGGTTGTGTCCAACAATTTAGATATTAGACTATTCACATGTTATTATTTCCCATTTGCAGCCACTACCACTTTTACTGATACATCTTCTAATGCTTCATTTACTGATACTCAGCCAAACATCCCAATTGCAAACACTGAAATGTACAATACAACTATGACTACTGATCTAAAATATATTCAAAACTATAGCACTTTATCAAGGTTTGAAACTTTTGACACTGAAATAATCCTTGGCCAAACAGATTCGTTCCCATCCTCAGTAGCAGTACTAGTTTCAGTAATAATAACATTGCTAATAATAATCATAATAGGCTGTTTAATGACAGTATTGTGCATGTGGCATAAGAAAAAATTGAGCAGAATTGATTTGTCCAAGCATGAAGAGGTTGAATCAGGGAACACTAACAAGCCAACAGTTTACTAAGCATACTTCTCTAGACCACAACATATCAAACAACGATGATTATGGAAGGACAATTGTTCAAGGACCACTAATGGCAAGTTATTCTAACTCATGCTATACGATAATAGATACTGAAACTAAAGAAAACAATCCTCTTACCTCATCATTTAAAGCTACTTCAAGCCACTATGAATATGATGAAATTTCCATCAAAGAAACCGAAAATAATATAACTCAAGACTCCAATAAGTCAACACAATTAGTCAGACAGGATAGTGACCAAAGAATGTCCAAATGAATGATTTCACTGTCAAGGATCTGGCACCTTCTGAAAGAAACACTCATGATTACGACAAACAAAGGCAACTGTATTCTTCAGTGAAAAAATATTCACCCAAATTTTCAATGTCTGAAGTGTTTGCATCAAACTTATTAATACCAGAATCTTCAACACACACAGATGATTTAAAAGCTGACATTATACAATGTGTTGCTGACCCAAATATAAATAATGCAAACATTACTGACAGTGTTGATGCAAACAATATCAAAGACATTGCTCATTCAGAAACTGAAGATACCAAAGACCTTCCAGAAGATGCTATCTATGGTCCTACTTATAGCACATCTGAAATCAATACTTCATCTCTGCGTACAGTTCCTAATCTTAGCACTTACAATATTAAAACAATTGGAACTGGATATTTTGGAAAAGTGATACTTGCTTATACTGTAGATCTCAGTCAAAAAGATTTAAATATTAGGGAAGATGAAGACCAAACTAAGTCAATAAAAGTAGCTGTCAAACTACTCAAAGCTAATCCATCAGCCAAAGCACTTGAAGATTTTGAAAAAGAACTCAAATTCAAGTCTAGACTAGACCATGAAAATGTGATTAAAGTTCTAGGATCATGTAAAGGATCAATGACATACATCATGATGGAGTACATGGAAAAAGGAGACGTTGCTCAATATTTAGGTAATTTTGAGAACACTGTCATAAATTATGAAGAACAAAATGACATTAGTATCTCAATGGGAACATTGACTGACATGTGCTCTCAAATAGCCAGTGGTATGAAGTATTTAAGTTCAAAGAACTTCATCCACCGTGACCTGGCTACCAGAAACTGCCTTGTTGGCAATAACATGCAAGTCAAAATAGCCGACTTTGGTATGAGTCGTAACTTGTATCAATCCCACTATTACGTCCTGAAGGGTCATGCAGTACTACCAGTACGCTGGATGGCCAAAGAATGCTTCTATGGCAAGTTCTCTTCCAAAACAGACGTGTGGGCGTTTGGAGTGACCATGTGGGAGATATTCACACTAGCTAAGGACATTCCTTATGAAGACATGCAAGATGAGGAACTCGTGGTCGATGCCACTCAGAAACATCCGAGAACTCTTCTGGCTAAACCTACCAACTGTCCAGAAAACATGTATGATGCTATGTTGATGTGCTGGAAGGAGTCACCTAATGACCGAGCCACTTTTGAGACTCTTTATGACAAACTATTAAATATCCGACTTTAATTTTTTATGATACACTTATGCAGTTCCACACACTATAAGACTTGCTATATAAATTTTATTTTCCACCAGCTCTACAAGTAAACAAAACAATTTTTCTCAATAGGGCTTAGTTTTTTAATAACTGATTTATTTGCAACAACAATCTAATGCATAACAAATCTATAAGAAAACACAGGGCTTGCAATTCCACTAACTGTATAGGAGAGTTGAGGAATGTTTTACACTCTAAATCTAGATTTAGGTGATGCACATATGGACATAATAATGTGTATGTGTAAGTTAGACCATGATGTTGAGGTTAATAGGCCGAAAGCCGAGAATAAATTTGCACCAACTAATGCAATCAAATTTTAGATTCGCTTTAGGTTATTCTATTCATACAGCTGTTACACTGATGCTTAAAATGTAGGAACCATTTTTCGACCTTCTGGGTTTACACTAACAGATGTATCTTCTATCAATGGATCTGATGCTAATGCAGGATGTCCCTCAGTCTGTAGGATGACTGGTGCAAGTGGTGAAATGTTCTGTGATTGTAATGGACTACTAATGAGTGCTGTTAATGGATCTATCATTGATGGAATTGTTCCTACATTTGATGTCAGTCAGAGAGGTACCTGGGCCTCTCAACTGTACACTGTAGATGCAACTACTCCCTCACATGCTATTGGATTTAGATTCTCTAGTTCATTTATGCTACAAGAAGTAGAACTGAGCATATTTTTTTGCACTCCATGGTCTATACCTAGATCAGGTCTGACCATCAATGTTTACAGAGATATTGTATTTCCAGGATTCACATCGACAACTCCAATTGGTAGCGCAACGCTAAGTTTACAATCAAACTGTATGTCTCTGGAGACTATATACATTACCACATCACCAACTAGAGATAGTAACATTTATTTTATTGAATTCACTAATTCTGTAACTGTGGGAGGAATTTATATTGGTGAGGTGATATTCAGGGATGAAGTTACTCAGAGTAGAGCATGTAAGTCCTTGTAGTTAGCATTGCCATAATTTTTAATTATAATACAAATATTATATTTTATATGAGGAATTGTATGCATTAATTATGATTTTGAACTAAATTAAGTGAAAGTTTCAGTAGCGTCACTATTGACAATATATTTTTACTTTTCTCTTTTTACATCGATTGTCCATTTATAAGCCAATAAGTCTGCATAAAATATTTCATCAGTTCCGATTTATTGCTGTAGTGCATATATAATAATTGTGTATATATTACACAAGTCACAGTGTGATATGGCGAAATATTTCACGAGCAGTCGATTTATTTTCATGATCTAGACGCTAGTGTAAATAATCCATGAGAGTGAATTATCTTGACATACTTACTACTCTGATGATGCTAGATTTCATCACTGCTGTTGTTTATGCGAGGTTTGTAATTCACCGGTGTAATGTTGGTTTGTTCTAACAATCCCCATTTTACTGATTACATGCATGAGTCAAGTGTGGCATGGCAATGAGATAGAGCCACAGGTTGGTGAAAACGAATCCTAAAAGTGAAAGTCTTGCTCAGTGCGTGAAGTAAGGATACAAAACTCAGGAAAGTTGTTAGTAACTATTAGCCATTTGAGGTAATTAGCTTGCTCAGTTCAGGTAGTGATAACAGCAATTCAGCTTGAGTCAATATCATGTGGTGAACCTAATGAAGCTATTGTGAAAATATCAAGCATAAAAATTACAATACTGTATAATATATATATATATATTATATCTATAGCAGCCCTATTGCTTACAGGTTTCCCAGCTACCTTTTCCCTAATAGAATTGTTTAGCTTCAATTCTGTTGCTAAATAATGCTAGGGGGAGGATGGGGGGGGGGTTAAATGGTGTGGGAGAGCTCCTTCTCACTCAACTACAATCTACACAAGCTGTACTACAAACCCTTGTACTTACTACTACTACTGTAGTGAAAATATCTAGTATAGATAAAAGCACTTGTTATCTCTGGTCAAATGTGATATAGTAAGATAAATCACTCTCAGGCATATTTTCATTCACCTGGCCTTTGGCTTATGAAAATGAAATAGCCTGCTAATGAAGAATCATTTCATATCACACTCTTATAATATGGTAGTTATAGCAACCAGCCTAGCATACCAGTTGTGAGTGGGACTAGGAAAAGGGTCCTTATGGCGCAAAGGAAAATAAATTGAGTTTCAGCACGCTTGGGGTCTTTTAAGTGGTTTTGACATTTGATATTTGGCATAGATGTAGAATCCCTTTCCACAGACCCGCTCTCAGTTTTCTGTGTTGTTCAGGCAGGCGCATTCAGACTGATTGATTGAATTAATTTATTAATTGATTAATACATCATTCTATCAATCAATAATATTAATTAATACATTATTTAATAAATAATTCTTAATTAATTCATGAATTAATTAATTAATTAATCAATAACAATAAATAAATAAATATGAAGTATATATATATAATAAATAATAAATAATTAATTAATATATAAATTAATAATTTCATTATGATAGCTATATATACTAATAATTGTTCTTTTAGCTGAAACAACAACATTCACTACATTTACAACTTCTCTGGAAACTACTGAAGAAGAAATAACTATAATGGAATCTACTTATCAATTATTGGATGACAAAACCACCTTGAGATCAGAATCCTTGGACACCACACTACCTATAGTGCCCACAGATTCAACAACTAGCAATAATAATAATCTATTCCAAAATGATAACAATATTAAAACACTTTCCCTTCAAAATATTTCAACAGACACTATTGACAATAAAGAAATAGTATATATTTATATAACACCTTCATCAGCATCCATACAAGTTCCTATAATAATATCTGTGCTAATAAGTATTATAATATGTATGGCAGTGACAATGGCTGTGGGATGTATTGTCTGTTACATTATACATAAAAAGAGTTTATCGAATCAAATATCTGAACCAAACAGAGATCACCAAGTAGAGCATGGAACTGATGAATATGAAGACATTGATAATATTATTGTTAAGACAGACACTGCTATTGAACTGCAACAAAATAGTAATAAAAAAGAGGACATTGAACTAGTTGATAATCAAGCATATAGTTTAGTTGTTATTAAAAATACTGAGAATGATTTTTAATTGAGTGCCAATTTTAGTTGAGTGTGTGATATGTTCATATAATTTTGAATAAACATGTTTCATTTATCATAATTACAGATTGTATTGATATCAATATTATTAATAATCAGTCAGTGCTGAAAATAACAATGTACTAGTGTTTGCAGTTGACTATCAGCTAGAAAGTATATTAACTGTTTCAGTTTATGTTGATTGAGGCAATTAAAAAGTGTGAGGCAAAATAATTAATTTAGCTATCAGAGAACTTCTAAAATATCAACTGGGTGTTTTGGATGCTCCCATAAACTACCAGAGTTTTACAGCTTACCGTACACCACTGGTTTCCAACCTTAGTTTTAGCTACAGCAGTGAAGATATTGAGCATAGAATAAACCAATAGTTACACTGTCAGAGTGACTCTATAATTCTCAGATTAGCACTTGATTAAATACCTCACAATTGATTAATTAAATAGCTCACACTCAAATTGTTTTTCTTGGTCACAAAAAGTTCAGGAAATATTGTGACTTTTCTAGGAAGTCAGTCAAAGAGTTCAGGAAATATTGGGACTTTTCTAGGAAGTCATTCCTAGCAATTTTGCTATGCTACTGACGAACTGCACAACATTTGTAACAAGCATTAATATCTTTCATGATAAGATGCCATACAAACATAATTGCTTTACCCTATAGTCAATGAAATGATCAAACTATTCTCATAATTTCCTCCTCTTAATCTGCTAGGCATTACAATTACTTTTTGGTATGTCTTCAGGGCCAAATGTATTCTTCTTCAAGAGACCATTATCCCATAAAATAGTTTCTCTCTCTTTTGTTGGCATAGTTACTACATTCCATCAAGGTGGGGTGTGACTTGGTTTCATCGTCAAAATATAGTTCATTAACACCTGTGCTAGCTACATCTAATGAGGTGGGAGTGCAAATCTGACCACCCAATCTATTCACATATACAATCCTCATCCAACAAGAGTACTCTACTCTTCCTCTTTTAGTATATTAGAGCCATTCGAACTATCAGAGTTGACAGCTTGTGGAAACTCAAAATTAGTAGAGGGTTTAGATTATGCTTTTCCCAAAGCTTCCTGTATTTGCAAGTTTCTCTTCCACATCCCATTTTTTTCTGCTGGGCATGCACCTTTGTTAGTGATGCCTGTTTCATTAGGGTTTGAACGCCATCCAAATTTACATCTGGCTACATCAATAAGCCCACCATCACAATCATCAAGGATATCAACATCTGCAATGTCAAGATAGTCTGGCAATAAATTAATCTCCATTTCTTTTAAAAGATTCTTAACACGAGTAAGTATAGACACAACCAGTTTGCTTACATCATAATCACCTGGACTCCCATCAACCTTGTGGTCAACACACTCGCCAAATTTACACTATTAACACTTGCTGAAACAAAGTTGACAAAATATATTTGTGCACTTGGTTTCGCCACCAACATTATCAAAAGCCGTACTTTTTCAAGCAGATGACACAACACAGTGTTGGCACTTGCATACTAAGACCTATTGATCACTTGATTACATCTAAACATAATTAAAATACGCAGAATATGACATATATCATCTTTATTATAGAAAAATACCATTTACTTACACCAGAATTTTAATCTAAAAGTTAAATAAACATAGAAACAAAATATGAAATCATATTATTTATTAGTCATGGCCTGGCTTACAAGTTTTCTGGGTTTTTCAGCTACCTTTCTCTGGCGAAACTTACCAACCTGGTTAGAGCAGTAGCAAAAATGTCAGCGGGAAATGTGAGTGGCCCCCTAGTGAATTTTACAGCCTGACTTTGCACAAAGAGCTACCAACCTTAGTATATACAAACTACTGCAGTGAAGAAATCTTGCATAGAATAAACCACTTATTACACTCATCAGAATGGCTAGATATTTCACTCTCTTGCATTATTTTCACTCTCACGCTCGTAAACATGAATCAGCTTGCTCGTAAAATATTTTGCTATATCACACTCTGAATCATGTAATAAGTATTACATATAATATGTATATGTGTATATATTAGTTTATTTAAAAATTAAAGCTAAAATACTCTCACAACTCATTGAACTAGCTGACTGGACCGCACTCACATACATTATTATCATTTCCTGTCTCACGTATGATGTCATTTCTTTTCTCACATGTTTTCTAACTATAGAGCAGGCCTTTTTTAGTTCCTCATGCTTTTTGTTGCGCTATGTAAACTAATCTAACAGCTGTTTGCAATAGTATAACTAACCAACATGTTTACAAGCAGGTAAGTATGAATTATTGTATGTTACCATAACAACACATTATTGAAAGTAAACCAAAACTAATAGGAAGCAATGTGGCATTTTGTCCTACTACATATAAACTCATTGGAGTATCTTCCATCAATGGTACGTATCCGGGAATAGACAGTTCCGAGCATTGCGAAAGGTAGGGTGTGCCTTCAAATAAAAAACAACAACAAGTGCTTATCCAGGTAGAGAACTGTATCCTACCAGAGACTGCGGACTGTGGTTGGTGCGATGGCGGGAGGGTTCGTGATATTGATGGCTCTATGTACTACTTGTTATGGTGAGTGAGTATTCTATTCTATTTGTACAGCTTTAACACTGACGTATAAAAGTGTAGGAGCCATTTTCCGACCTTTTGCATTGACACTACTCTGATAATTATAATAAGTGGTTTATTCGATGCTAGATATCATTACTGCTTCCATTTATGCAATGTCTGTAATTCACTGGTGTAAAGTTGGCTTGTTCTAATAATACCCTATTACTGATTACATGCATGAGTCAAGTGTGGCATGGCAATGAGATAGAGCCACAGATTGGTGAAAACGAATCCTAAAAGTTAAATATTTTGCTCAGTGTGAATGTAAAACCTGAGAGAAATTATATTGCTATAATAATTCATACATTCTATACTAGATATCTTCACTGCAGTAGTTTGTACTAAGGTTGGTAGTTGAGCTTCTGAAACATCATGCTGATAGTATGATATTATAGCATCTACCTGGTTGAATTGTTTTTGAATAGAAATGTAGCCGTAAGGACACAACACTCAGGAATGATGTTAGTAACTATTTGCTATTTGAGGTAGTGAGCTTGTTCAATTCAGCGTGTGATAACAGCAATTCAGCTAGAGTCAATATCATGTGGTGAACCTAATGAAGCTATTGTGAAAGTATCAAGCATTACATAATATTATATATTATGCTTGGGGGAGATAGTGTGGGAGAGCCCCTTCTTACAACACTATACCAACTAACAGTGCTAGTACTAAGTACTACTGCAGTGAAAATATCTAGTATAGATAAAACAACTTATTCCTTCTGGTTAAAAGTGATATAGTAAGATAATTCACTCTCAGGCTTATTTTCACTCACCTTAGTTTTGGCTCATGAAAATGAGTTGGTCTGCTCATGAAGTATCTCTCCATATCAAACTCTGACTCATGTAATCATTACTATATATATAATATTGTACATGTATGTGTCATATGTATATATGCATAATTGTACTTTATTCTGTTTTGTTGGGGCATGTGAACCATGAGATAACTCAAGTTATCATATTGTGTTCTCCCATGCTGTTGTATTGTGCAAACTCATTTCTCCTCCATAATTTAGTAGTCGTAGCAACCAGCCTAGCTTACCAGTTGTGAGTGGGACTAGGAAAAGGGACCTTTTGATGCAAACAAAAAAAATAGAGGTTTATTACACTAATAGTAAGCTACAATTCACTTCCACTTGGTGCTAAAATACTGGAGGGTAAAACCTTCGGTGCACAGAGAAACTGGCAGTTGAACTGGGCTGCCTTCAGGAAAGTATTAGAACCAGAAATCAAGAAATTATAAATTATTTTGCCAATTCATGTATAATTAACGTTTCCGTATACTTAACGGCATACTCCACATAAGCAATTAAATTTTGCTGCAGCTTTTAGGGCACAAACAAAGTTTTGCGTGAAGTTCTTCTAAGTTTATATAGCATCTCACAAACTGTCTTGTCAGAATCCTTGTCTACTCTACTGGATGTATATATTAGTAAACTTTAAGCCAGAGGTCAGCTGTAGAGTGCATGCTAGTCTCAAAGTAGTTTTTAAGCTGCTAGTTTGAAACCCTGCCTATTCCCGGTTTATTGTATTTCGAGAATGAGAGTGAGAATATAAAGTAGATTTTCTTTTAGTGGCACACTTGGGGTCTTTTAAGTTGTTTAGACATTTGAAATTTGGCATAGACGTTTAAATGTGTAGGTTGTGTATACAAGGGCGTAGCTGGCCAGGGACATGTTTCTCAATAAGTGGAAAATGGCGACTGACAGTTTTTGTCACCGACTTCCCAGAGACCATTTTAGTACAAATTACAGCAACTTAGTGCACACAAAAGCTAGAAAACAAAGTCACATATAAGTCGTGAGCATCTTAACAAAAGACAAAACAATAAACAAACAAGAAAAAACAATAACAATAACAAATAACGGGCTCTAAAATATAGAATTAAGAAAAGTACTGTTTGCCATTGACGCAGCTAAATTCAAGTGCAAAAGATATACTATCTGAGTACAAGATACTATCTATCATCTTCAATCAAGAAATGCTTTGGTACATACACAGGGTATTGATAGATGCTTGAGTATTACTCACAAAAATGTATAAATATAGCTGTTTTAGGGCACTCGTTGTAAGCGTGGTGTGTATCGACTTGAAAGAATAGTGAGATTTAATGGAGTGGGATTCTTCCTTTTATACTGGGACCTTTCTGGAAGGAGCTCATAATGTGGTAAACAAGGCCACAGATTTCGTGTAAAGAGAAAATATTAGCATTAAATTACAAACCCGTCCTCTACATTTAAGGTCCATTTCCTCAGACTCATTATCAGTTTTCGATGTTGTTCAGGTAGGCATGCTGATTGATTAATTGGATTTATTTATTAATTTATTAATAAATCCATCCATCAATCAATAATAATAATAATAATTAATAAAGAAGTAAATAAATAATTCTAATCAATTTATGAATAAATGAATGAATGAATGAATTAATTAATTATAGTAAATGAATATAAAAATTTTACAGTGGAAGAATCTGTAGGTTAGTTTGAATCATATGTGCAGGTTTGAAGTTTATATTTTAGTTGTACTCCTTTTAAGTTTATCTTGACTGTGAGATGTTGTATATTTATATACAGTTACTTAACAAAAATACTTTATTATACCTTACTTTTAGTTAACCATATAATACTACCATAGGTGTTTATTGTTCTGAAGTGAAGGTACCACCATTCACAAGGTGCAAGAAGCAATTATCACAAGTGGAAGTGGACAAAGCAAGGCAATTATCACATGTGCGCATACACATTGAAAGAGTCATTGGAGTTCTAAGGCAGAAGTACCGCATATTAGGATCCACAGTTCCTATTAATATGATTATGTGTGATGAGGAGATCAAACATTAGTACAATTGATCAAATAGCAGTCATTTGTGCTGCCTTACACAATATTTGTGACTCTATTGTATCATTGTCATGACATTTTAATATTGTAATATAATTTTCTGTGTATACCAATTGATGATTTTTACACAAAACAAGTCGTCAAAATGTGATCATAATAATACTGTTGGAATGTACTAAAGCTCTACAATATCTACTGTAATTGTGATGGTAAAAGTACCAGTAGAAAGTGCCTTCGTAATGGAAGAAGTGAAACAAAAACATTAAACCACATACAATTCTACTCATCCTGTCTTTTGGAAGAGATACGTGAATGATATCTGCACAGCAATGAAAGTTGACTTGGTTGATGACTTTCTACTTCACTTAAATTCTATCGAACCATCTATCAATTTCACAGTTGAAAGAGAGTGTGATGGTAAACTGTCTTTCTTGGATACTGAAATTGTGCACCATAGTGATGGCAGTTTGACAACCACACTTTACAGGAATAGCAACCCACACAGACAATTATCTTTCATTTGACTCCCATCATCCGTTACAACACAACAATGCTGTTTCCAAAACAGTATTCAACAGAGCAGGAAAGATCTGAAGCAATAATGAGGATAAAGTAGAAGAGAATTTAATGTGAATACTGCTTTGAATGAGAACGGCAATCCCATTCATTTCATCAAGAGGATTGCTAAGCAGGCAAAAAGTCATAAAAAAACAACACAACGAAGATGATACTTCAAAAGTGACTGTGGTATTACCGTATGTGAAAAACCTGTCAGAAAATATCAAGAGAATTCTACATTGCCTTCACATCTGACTTCCACCTATTAAAAAAAAAAGGAGTGATTTATCAAATAGCATGTAAGCCTTGCACAATGGTTTATATAGGCCTAACTGGACAGATGCTAGAACATAGACTAATAGAATATCAATGAGCATTGAAATTGCTAGACATCAACACATCTGCAGTTGCTCAACATGCAATTCAGCAACATAGCCGCATCGATTGGGAGAATGCTGAAATAGTAGATCACTAGCAAGAACTGCACAAGAGATGTTACTCAGAGTCTTGGCAAAGAATGAGTGGACCATCAATGAACAGGGACACTAGTTTTTACCTACAGTATATAATTGCCTAACAAAAATGTAGCTCTATCCAGGACTTTCTTTTTTGTTATAGCTTTGCCATGACAACTTATCTTGTTATAACTTTGTCATCAACGAGTTCCTCAGGACATATTGCTTTGACTTTATCATCATCCACAAACTGATGATGACCATTGTAAAATGGTTGAAACATTTGTGCATTTTGTAAATATTTTATGACTAGTGAAATACAAATAATGGGACTAGCTAAAGTCTATACCTAGTCACAGAAGAATTTTCAAATTAATTTCAAAGTTGCATTACTTCAAATGTAAATTTTCAACAGTAAAATTTTCAGACACAGATTTCACGATATCTATACAATGTTTTTTTTTGTTTTTTTTTTGTTTGATTGGGATTTTCTTTCTTATTTTATTTTATTTAATATTATTGTTTTCTAAGGGGGGGTGTTTGAGTTTTTTGTTTTCTGCTGTTTCTTTATCCTTCTCAATTCTGGCATTACACTAAATTAATCTGTTCCAACTGACTGGATATTTGCTACAAACGAATAGTAAATTCCATAGCATACTGACAGTAGTAAAAGTTAGAATTTGACTTAAATAACGGTGAGAAAATTCAAGTTAAAAGTGGTCAACAGTTATGTTATCCACTTCAGGGTTGAAGCAGTGACTGCATGGCTACCCAGGGTCCTCGAATCACAGAACCTTTTCGCCAACAATTTAGGGACCGCAAGATTCCCATTTAAGGGGGAATCCCCGTATCGTTCCCTTAGTTTCCGGGAATGGACCGAGCAGCACTGAGCAAGGTAGGGGTGTGAATTCGGATTCGACAAAAAAAAAAGGGCTTATCCGGTGGAGCGCTGTATCTCGTCGTAGACTGCGGACCGTGGTTGGCTCGATGGCGGTAGGGTTGGTGATTTTGATGACTCTATGCAATACTTGTCATGGTGAGTGAGTATTCTATTCCATTCATACAGTTTTAACACTGATGCTTAAAAATAGGAGCCATTGTCCGACCTAGTGCATTTTCGCTAACGGAGGTATCTTCCAACAATGGATCTGATTCTAATTCAGGATGTCCCTCAGTCTGTAGGATGACTGGTGCAAGTGGTGAAAGATTCTGTGATTGTACTGGAATAATGAGTGATTTTAATGGAACTCTCGATGATGGAATTATTCCTACATTTGATGTCAGTCAGAGAGGTACCTGGGCTTCTCGACTCTACACTGTAGATGCAACTACTGCCTCACATGCTATTGGATTTAGATTCTCTAGATCATTTATATTGCAAGAAGTAGAACTGAGCATATTTCTCTGTACTACATGGTCTATACCTAGACCAGGTCTGACAATCAATATTCACAGGGATATTACATTTCCAGGATTCACAGCTACATCTCCAATTGGTAGTAGAACAGTAACTTTACAACCAAACTGTATATCTCTGGAAACTATATACATTAACACATCACCAACTAGGAATGGTAACATATATGTTATTGAATTCAATAATTCTGCTACTGTGGGAGGAATATATATTGGTGAAGTGATATTCAGGGATCAAGTTACTACTCAGGATCGAATATGTAAGTCAGACAGAATCCACAATTTTATATTATTTCAGTATTGTTTGCTTTACAAAAAAAACAAAACAATACCAGTCAGCAATAGAATGGCGTCGTCATAAGTTCATATTTCCCTTAACAAAAATTCTAGATATTAGCTATAATGTCAGACTATCAGTTCTCTCTACAAACTGTAGTCACAGCAAATTTATATTCATTAATGATGCTTTTCATGCCAACTCAATATCAAATTATACCTTATTATTATTATAATTATTATTAACCCTCAGCATGCATGCACGAGAGGGTTATAGTAGTTGTCCTGTCTGTCTGTCTGTTTGTCACGCTCTGATTTTGGAGATTACTGACAATAGACCATTGATTTAGGTATGAACTTACTCAGGACAATGATTTAGGACCTTTTATTGTGCTACTTTTTTATTTTAATTTTGGGTTGCTGGTTGAGAAAACGGGGAGCTTTCAGCTCCGCATACAGTAAGTACCAGCTTTTATGGTAACACCCCCTAGTGTCATGTCATAATCACATGAGCAAACAATTTCGTGCAGCCAGTGGTGTAGTTTGCTTTATGCTCAGGGAAGTTAACAGAGTTGAAAGTAGTCAAGTTTGTTTCATGTTGGAAATGTATACCGGTGAATGTTTTTGGCTAGTTTAGCTTCTTAAGACAGCTTTTCCATGTACCATTTTCATTGCTCGAGCTATATTGATTCCTCATTAAAATAGCAAACAGATTGCTTTGTTCTTTTGGAAGGAGATTATATTGTAATAGCTAGGTAGTGTTTAATAGTGAGTGTTTGCACCATTGATTATTATTATTATTATTGTTATTATTATTATTATTATTATTATTATTATTATTACTATTATTATTGTTATTATTATTATTATTATTATTATTATTATTGATCTCCCATAAATTTAGTAACATGATCACTCTGATATTGGTTTTCTCTGTTGTATGCATTTTTAATAGTTTTGGTTGCTCCCTAAAACCATTCAAAGCAGCTATAGATGATTGATAGGAAAAATATCTGTAAAAACATTACAGTACTATAATAACTATAGCTACATATACAGCTACATATTGTAATTATATGATTTTATTATTACTACACTACATTGTCATTAGACAGAAACTCAAATTTTGTAACAGTTCAAAGCATTCTTTCAGAAAAAGTAGCTAAACCTATTTGACACTTTTGAACTAGGCTTAGACTATATACATGGACACACAAACACATATGAACATATAGCAGCTCCAAATGAAAAGTGCTGATGCTAATAGGTATTACAGTGCAACCTCTAACTGTGAACTCTGCAACAAGCAAATTACCTCTATTTAATAAACTTTCTGCTTTCCCCCAACAACCAATACCCCTTTATTTGTGAACTGAAGGCCCTGTCTCAAATTCTCAGTTTGGAGGCTCTACTATACTTCTTTTGTCACTTTTAAGATTGCTAAACAACTATGCTATACGTACTGGCTTAAGTATTCATTTCAATCTTGTATTATTGTTGTAGCAATTGAATACTTTAGTCCTTTCCTTGCAGGGGTGATGGGAGTGAAGTGGGGGGGGGGGGGGCGGGGGGGGGGCAGGGGCACTGGCCTTCCCAGATTTATAACTTGTGAGTCACAGGGGGCCACACACTATGCAGGTTTAAGTATTGAATTGCATTCGGAGACTATTAATTACCTTAGTTAGATATATGAAGTGTTTTTAAGTGGTTTCATGAGATTAAATTGGTTTGTGATACTTAATGACCCCCTCCCACTTTGACTCAGCCTCCATTAATTTTGAGTTGTCATTGTTTTGTTTTGTTTTTATCTTGGTAGCACTACTATCTATAATGTTCTACAAATTCAATGAACCATGTAATAAATAGCAGAGCAAACATTACATGAGACACACTAATGAGCTTAGCAACTTGACTGTTTCACATTAAATGACTTTCTACTTTATATCATACTTGCAGCAACAGCTATGACTATGTCCACTACAACTACAACTATGCCCACTTCTACCACTGATGTAACTTCCACTATTATGAACTCAATTTCAAATGATGTATCATCATCATCAACATTAGAAATGACAGATACATTTACTACATCCATTTCCACTGATATGCCTACTTCCAGCAGCCTGTCAAATCAAAACACAGATCCTACCACAGAAATAACTAATGCTACTTCACAGACTACTCCAGGAAGTTCAACATCACTTGGTACGTCTACAACTGAAGAACTTTCTGGCACAGAATCTTCATCATCATCCTCCATTATACCTATAGTTGCTGCACTAGGGGCTGTGATAGTAATAGTATTAATACTGGTCATTTCTGGAGGAGTAATTGTAGTCTTCTGCATGTCTCGTAGAAAGAAAAGTGACAGAGTTGAAGCACAACAGCTACAAGATGTTGTATTAGAAAACACAATGAACCATCAGACAATTAAATTCACATCTCCAGAAACCAAGACGTCCGACAACAACCATTACGAGAGAACCGTCGTCCATGGACCACGAATTGCTTCTCCTAATAACTCTCTACCAACTACCTCTCAGCATAATCTATCCAACAATCCCAACTCGTATTCCAAGATAGTGCATCCTCTATCTCGAAATACCACTCCTCTGACTTCACCAAACAGAGCCAACTCAAAGGATTTTGGATACAATGACATTGCTATTAAAGAAACTGAATTAAATACCACTTATGACTCCATTTATGCTGAAGAAACTAGCTCGCAGGTAAAGGGTCCAGACATGTACAACAAGATTGATTTGAGTGGTAAAGATCAAGCCTCTTCTGAAACGCCAACCTACCCACCTGGTAAGAAGAGGCTACTTTACTCTCTCATCAGGAAGGATGTGCCACCAGAAGTTCCGAAGAAAACTCCTGAGCTATATCGTGCCCTTAAGTCTGATAATGGTGAACCACCAGAGACTGGCTACACTGTCATGAATGGCAATGCAGAAGGAGAAGAGACCATAAATCCCAATTGTGACTCCACTACTGCTGAAGACCCAGCCTATTATAGCACAATAGATGAGGCCAGGAAAGCTATGTCTGTAAATCCTATCTATGAGGGCAAGTACAGTGAAGTTGAAGGAGATATTTCTACCGATGAAGTATACTCTGAAATCACAGAGAAATTAGAGGCAGGAAGTGGAGAAAAGCCAACAACACACAAAAGTACTATGAAGGAAAGTGCTTCAGACAGAAAAACAGAGGACTCAAACGTTAACACCACACAAGGTGACCCAGATCTAGGCATTTATGATAACCCTAATGTAGCTGACTCAGATGAAGACGAAACTAACGACGATGCTAACAACGTGTACGACTGTGTTCGAGAGGAATTGCAGCTGGCCATGTTTATAGGAGCTGAGGGCACTAAAGACTTTCAAGATGAAGACATCTATGCACCAGTCTATGACACATCTGCACTAGGCACTTCATCTCTTCGAACAATACCTGTTCTCAAACCCGAAAACATCAAGAAAGTGAAGACTATCGGAACTGGATATTTTGGCAAAGTCGTTCTTGCTGACACTGTTGATCTGAGTCAAAAAGATTTAAATATTGGAGAAGACGAAGATAAAACGAAACCGATAAGAGTAGCCGTCAAGCAGTTGAAAGCTAATCCATCAGCCCAAGCCCTTGAAGGATTTGAGAAAGAACTCAAATTCATGTCTAGACTAGACCACAAAAATGTGATTAAAGTTCTGGGATCCTGTAAAGGATCAGTGACATACATTATGATGGAGTACATGGAAAAAGGAGACCTTGCTCGATATTTAGTTAATTTTGAGAACACTGTCATAAATTACGAAGAACAAAATGACATTAGTATCTCAACGGGAACATTGACTGACATGTGCTCTCAAATAGCCAGTGGTATGAAGTATTTAAGTTCAAAGAACTTCATCCACCGTGACCTGGCCACCAGAAACTGCCTTGTTGGCAAAAATATGCAAGTCAAAATAGCCGACTTTGGTATGAGTCGTAACTTGTACCAATCCCACTATTACATTCTCAGTGGTGTAAATGCAGCGCTGCCTATACGCTGGATGGCCAAAGAATGCTTCTGTGGCAAGTTCTCTACCAAATCAGACGTGTGGGCATTTGGAGTGACCATGTGGGAGATATTCACACTAGCTAAGGACATTCCATATGAAGACATGCAAGATGAGGAATTTGTGGTCGATGCCACTCTGAAACATCCGAGAACTCTTCTGGCTAAACCTACCAGCTGTCCAGCAAACATGTATAATGTAATGTTGATGTGCTGGAAGGAGTCGCCTAGTGACCGAGCAAATTTTGAGACTCTATACGATATCTTGAATAATTCACTCTAAGACAGCTGTACATAATTAAAACATATTAGTAAGTTTATAATAGTGTGCACATTATTTTGTTTATCAACAATTGTTGCATTTTTATATTATTATAATCAAGCAAAATAATATGTATAAAAACACAGATCTAGTGTTATTTTAATTTGGAGCATTTTTCATGTTGTGATATCAATAATACACTAATTTTTCAGTTTTGTACATTTAAATTGTGTAGATTATTTGAACGAGGTTTTATGTCATGAATAATGTTGAATAATATCTTAATAATATCTTTGTACTATTCTGTATGAATTACATCATAACGTGGAGGTTGAAGTGAAATTTGCACAACAAGGGGTCTATAAACAAAAGGATAGTGTAGTATACTGACTGAATTGAGGAATGTAATGGACTTGTACCATGTCTTTATGACACTTGTACTGCTCACTTAGTCATTTCCTAGAAGGTGGGTATGAAATGTATTTACCACGAACTGAACAATCGGATTGGAAAGCTCAAGCAAACTTTGGCACAGCTATACTTATAGTCAGTTGGAAATGACTGAAAGATTTATGATGTAAGAACAGTATATGTATGTGTAATGTGGGGCCTGCCCTATATTTAAGATGTGATGGGTAATTAAGAAGATAACAATTTGACGACTTTGAGAATAATATATAGACCTGTCAGATATATATAATGTTTATACAGTATATTATTGTTCCTTCATTCATTGGTCATGTTCAATGTTGAATAGTGCTTGCTATGTTATTAATTTATATACTAGTTTGTGGTGTATCATGTGCTTACAACATCATGTGCTTGTCTTTTGTATTAAAAACATGCAATAATATCTTTCAAAAGACTAATGCAAAACAGCCACACATCAACTCTGTTGGCAGTGAATACAACTACCTGCGGGGAATAGCTAAGCCCTAGTGTATGAGCTGCTTCAATAATCCTCCACATCTAGTGTGTAAATAGTTCATGTATTGTGAGTATAAATAGTATTACAAATCTGTTTCAACCTAAAATTCTCAGAATTATGTTAACACAAACTAACATACTTGAAGTAAATAGATTATATCAACATGTTTATTAAAATGGGTTATCTTAAATAAATTAAAATATAAGGAATTCTGGAAACAACATTTAAAGTTTACAATAATACTAATTATTATATTGAAAGTAAAACTGTGGTGCACAACACAACAATAGTTTGTTTTAGCTTAATCTTGAGAATTATGAAACATAATTTGCAAGTTTATTAAACATTAATGCCTTTACTCTGAAGTCAAAAATAGTAAACATGAATTCTGCGACAAACTGCTTGAAAGTAGCTAGCTATTGAATAACCTTATTTTAATTCTAGCTATAATGCTATTAAAACTCATAATGATGAGTCATACCTAGCTCTAGTCAGACTATTTTGTTACTAAAAACAGTTATAAAATGCAGTAATCTATAAATTCAATCATACATTATAATCATAAAGTGTTAAGGGTCATGTTTTACTATGTGGTTTTTATTTGTGATATTATTGATTACTAATGAAAATATACATAGTATTTTGTAATTCAAACAAACTAGGATGTTTTAATCCCGTATGATCATTCTCGCTTGGACCATTAAAAACTAAGATACTGAAAGATAAAGCTGGAGGATATGTAAGAGAGAAGCTTAAGGAGAGCATAGAGTGAAGGGTAGCAACAAGATTGAGGGAAAGCTAACTGTGTAATTATATACACAGGTGAGAAAAAGAATTAAAATTAATTATGTAAATATGAATTAATAAATAAAGGTATGAATAAGGTGATAAAATTAAGATTAATTAATTAATTATTGATTAAATAAATGAATAAATAATACATAAAATAAATAAATCAAATCAAATCAAATAAATGAATAAAATACGAAAATTTATAACTGAAAAATAATGTGTTGTTTATGTAATATTGAATAATTATAAAAATAATTTAGGCTTGTACTTCTTGAAAGCTTATTGATTACCTTTGTTCTCTATTGCTACTAAGTTAAAATAATGATCCTGATTACTGAAATGATATTTAGTCAGACATAATTTATACCTGATTAAATGATGTGCTAAGAAATTGGAATACAGACAACAGATGATGCAGGCTAAGATAT
>WLWD01000285.1_pt1 | contig 23142 bp, 19 predicted proteins | sample 6712731 | NCBI WGS metagenome assembly WLWD01 (sample SAMN12718690, study PRJNA576275) | sponge metagenome | isolation source: marine sponge | host: Mycale hentscheli | place: New Zealand: South Island, Marlborough, Capsize Point | collected 2014-11-01
TGAGAAGATACGTGAAAAGGTGTAGCTACTTCATGTACAGCATAAAATTTTTATCTTTCGTGGAAAAAAGTCAAAAATGTTTTGTAGTAGCTAGTTAACTATAAAATATTCATATATGGGACTATGATTAGCTAGAATGTATTTTGCAGGTGTAGCAGATTAGTTTATGCATATAGTAAAGGATTTTATTCAATATCATTTAATATTAGAGCTAAAACATGTAGTGTTGACTAAAATAAAAACTGAAACCCGTTACTTTTCATGGGGTCTTTCATTTTGATAAGAACTAAAACTAAGATGTAGCTACAGTACATAAACTACAACTAAATATTTTTAGATGACACAGTATTCTATTCAAATTTTGTGGATGACAAAAACTAAAACTAAGCAATTTTTATTGTAAACAATTCACCTCGAATCGTGTCACTGATATAAGTAAATAGCTAGCTAGCTATTCTCTAAACTATATAATAATATCATACTTTATTTAACTATTTTTTCATTGAAATAGCTATTCTATTTTTGAAAATATTTGGGAAACTACATAAACTATAATTTTACGAGTCTCATTGTTGAAGAATTTGAGACTACATAAATTAACTAAAACTACAAGTCAATTGATATTATCAAACTACTACATAATATTGAAGAATAACTAATAATTAGCAAAATCTTCAAAGGCAAAAAAACTAAAACTAAGCATTCAAAATATTTTTTAGTATTGCAATCTCTAAACCAAAACCACCTGAAACCATTATTGGATGATGACTAGATTATATTGTAATTAAAAGGGAGATGCTTCAGTTTGCAAGGCATGAAGATATTTACCAAGTTTCAAACAATATTTACAATTGTATAATTTGCAACAGATAGCTAAATATCTAGCATTTTAGGTAACTGGCTTCCAGAGTTTCTAATAGGCATGCTTTTTGGAGATATAGCTATATATTTTTTCCACACCAAATACATCATCTATAGCTATAGAGACCTGATTAACCAAGGACTGTTCAGTACATTAAAAAAAAAAGCTCTAGTTAAATGTTACTGATCCAGTTAAATGTTACTATTTAAAATAAAAAAGGAGTTAAGTTCATAATGACTTCCACAACTTAGGTTCGTTACATTACTGATTTGGACGAGAGATCCAGAATTCTGGCATCATGCCACAATGACCCCACTTCTGGACACTTAGGCACAAAAAAAACTTTGGGAAGAGTTAGTGAGCGGTTTATGTGGCAGGGAATGGTCAATGATGTCAATAAATTGTTAAGTAAATAAATAACTCATACAGAAGAGAACGTTGGTCACTTAATGACAAAGAGTGTTGTTATTTATTAATTATGATTCATCCAGGTTAGTAATTGTGATCTATGCCAAAAGATTCATGGCAAATTAAGCCAATCTACCCCAGAGCTCCATCCTGTACCAGTTGTGTCACCACGGTACCACATTGGTATGGACTTCATTGGCCCCATTTCTCCTGCATCACATCAAGGAAACAAATACATCCTGACTATAGCTAACAGATTATTTTACAAAATTTGTTGAGGCAATACCTATGATAAATAAATATGCAGAAAATGTAGCTGCGGCATTGTTCAAGGTAGTCAAATGTATGCACTATGATGAAGTCTTGAAGCTTATAATTTATTGAATATACTATTATAGGTATTTATGAGAATGGGAATTTGTAAGGTAGCTATATAGTGACTTCAGATCAAGGATCAGAGTTCAATAATTCATTGAATCGTGAACTCATGAGTTTACTAAAAATCGACTATCGCCTGACTACACCTTACCACCTCCAGGTTACTTGCACTTTGTACTGGTATTATAACTATTATTATTGCTAATTTTTATGTTATAACTTGAATTTAGGCTAACAGTCTGGTTGAAAGGAGGTTCAATCAAACTCTACAGAGCATATTAGTAAAATATGTTCAGGAAGAAAAAGAGACCTGGGAGGATTACATTGACACATGTATATATGCCTACAACACAGCTCAACACGAATCTGCAAAGTTCACACCCTTTGAGTTGATGTTCTCCAGAAGTCCAGTACTCCCAATTGATATAACTGAAGATGCATCATGCCAATATGAAAACCTTCCAGAAGTAACTGATGGTATGTGTAATCAATAATTGTAATAAAATTTAGCGAATGTTGTTATATTAGATCTGATCCTCACCAACACAGAGAAGAGAACTAGCATTCTTGAAAAAGCAAAAGCCAGTATAGTTCCTGCCCAATCCCGTCAGGAGAGAATTTATGATCAGAAGCATTCAAATCCACACATTTTTAGGAATGGTGCTCTAGTCCTCAAGAAGGATTTCAGGAGGAGACATAGGAGAGGTGGTAAACTTGATCCAAAATGGGTTGGACCTTTCAAAGTTGTTTGTAGTCTTGGTCGTGGTCTTTTTCGTCTTCAAGATATATCAAATCGCAATAATATAGTAGCTAGAGTGAATGGAGCCCATTTAAAAGAATACAAGTCAACCTCCAAGGTAATTGTAATCAAGAGGTATAGCATATTATCCATGTATTGTGTATAACAGCAAAGCACACTGTTAAAACGGGAGTGTTACAGTTACACTTCACCAGTGTTAATGAAAGGTGTAAAAACAGCAGTGTAACAGTAACACTATCACAAGTGTTACCTGAAGGGTAAAACGTTGCAGTGTAACAGTAACACCTTCCTCATGGTTTACTGAAAGGTCCAAATGTTGTTAGTTGACTATTAAATGAACTAATTGTTTAGTTAACTTCTTGCATTATATTATTAAGCAAAATTAGAAAGCTAGGAATTGTTAAGGATAACATGGCTGATGATTAATTGAAGAAGAATCCCTCATAAGCGCCAGCATATCCAGTGTGCATACCACTGCACAGTTTTATAACTGGTGTAGTTTTTTGCTTGATCACTCAGGTCCCAGGTCTTTCCAGAGAAGGACACAATTAGATTGTGACCCCACCTTGAGTTTATAATGTCCCTCCAACGGCATTGATGAAAATGTAGCTACGTTAAATATTTGTTAGGCTATGTACTGTTGCGTAGACATAGGAGGCTCTGTGCATCGTGAACTACCGCCCTCAGGCCCTAAGTACTTCGCTGCGCTAGACGCTGGACCGTTAAAATAAGGCTGCTTCCTCCCCAGCAGCCAGCCTCGCAAAGATACTGCATTATCTCATGGAAAACCATTTTCCAGTTACGTGTAGGTAAGTATCGCCAGGTTAAATAAGTTAAAAACGCTTTACCATATAAGTAAAACTCTCGACTGGAACGCTCTAGCTACTGATTCGTAATACGGTACGCTACTGTGTCTTGGTGAACTTGAAGGAAACTTTCGCTATCTACCCTGGCTTATGCTTCTGGGTAAGTAGTTTTATAGCTAGCAGTTCTAAGTATTTTAGCTGCACCGCCACGGGGTCACCCAGGTCATTTTTTCCCCTGGTGAAGTTGTGTTTCTTGAACAATTGTTTCTAAGCTAATGAATGAAAATAAAGAGCAAGGGTGGCCTGAATTATGATAGTGATATTGTGTGGATGACAAGGGCTCGTCAGTTTGTTTGTTCCATAGTACTCTTGAAAATTTTCATTTCTTTGTGAGAAAGTGTGGGTGCATGTTGGAATGGTTTCTAGTTACTGAATTATTCTAAAACATGCTCCACCAAAATTATCCTCACTCATAGCTTTTTCCCATGGCCCTAACATCCTTTAGTGTGCTCCTGGACAATGAAGGGGAGATAATCATTGCATACAACTCAACATATATTTTCTACTTTGTTTTAGGCCCATGGTTTCATGTAGTCTCGCTGGCCAGACCCTTTACCTAATCGCTCTGCTCAGAAGGGTCTGGTTACCCTAACATATCCGTTTGGTATTTTTCCCCGGGGGAATGTATAAAATGTGTACGTCTTAGGTAAATTTAAATGTGTGTGGGTGTCTATAAAATGTGCGTACAAATATTTTTAGCTAGTCCCACCAGTGTGCAGTGATGGGAAGAAAAAATGGCCATTTTTCACATGCAGCTCATAGAATAAGACTAGGACAAGTCATAGGAGCCATGACAACCACTAAGGCCATAAGCAACTTGGCATGATACAGTATAGTATTGATGACCATTACCAAATGTAAGTCTTATGACCTCATAGAGGTAGTTGCAGGTCTTATAAGTCACGATGTGAGTTTGGGACAGGTAGACAGTTAATTTGCTAAAAAAAATTGACAGACAATGGTGGTTGTTGTTGTTGTTGGTTGTTGTTGTTGTTTGTTGTTGTTGTTGTTTGTTTGTTTGTTTGTTAACCCTAAGCGTGCATGCGCAAGAGGGTAGTAGTAGTTGCCCTGTCAGTCTGTCTGTCATGCTCTGATAGTGTAGTTTGCTTCATGCTCAGTTAAGTTAACCGACGGATTTGAATGAAGTGAAGTTCACATTGAAAAATTATAACAGTGAGTGTTTCTGGCTAGTTTAGCTTCTCTTATGAAGACAGCATTTCCATGTACTGTTTTCATTGCTTGAGCTATATTGATGCCTCATTAAAATAGCTAACAGATTGCTTTGTTCTTTTTGAAGGAGATTATATTATTATAATAGCTAGGTAATGTTTAATAGCACTGAGGGTTCGCACCTTTGGTGCTTCGTTTGTTTTGTCTTCTGCTGTAGCTCAAGTACGCAAGCACACTATCATACACACCCACTCATATACACAGTCCTAGGGGAAAAGGCTTGTGATGTGCTTCAGTTAAAAAAATTGACATATAAGGTGAAAGGGTAAAAATTCATCTTTATAAAAATCATCGTGCACAATTTGTTCAAACAATTTACACGGCCGACTTTTTTAAATTAGCGTACGAGACCACTCACGGCAATTTTTGGGACTTAAAAAAAACAAGCTTTTCCAAGGAATTATTGCGCTGTATAAATCCTAACTCTATATAAGACTTGCTTACTAACAAAAGAAACAGGAAGGAACCTAAGAAGCTTAACATATAAAGCAGCAAATGTATATTTATTGTTTGTTCTTAGCTAGTCAGCACATGTAACACACAACACTCTCACATGCACTCATTCACTGGATATACCAACACAAGATTTACATTGTAATCTCTTGGTAGCTTGGGCAATGAATTTTCAAGTATGAACAGTGATGACAAACAGCGCGTTATTAACCAAGGTAACCAATGAACACAACAAATGTGAGTCAAAGTACAAAAGTTACATATATACGTCCAAGCATATATGATATATACAATAATATATCCTTGATTTTTTGTGTTGTCCCTGATAGTGTCTCGCTCGCTGCCAATTATTGCATATATAATTACCACGGTTGAGCTTTGTATGTGTGTGCGTGTGTGTGTTTGCATGACTTTTAACTTCATTCTACCACTGCTCTGCATTTTATCACGTGATGCCAGGAATGATTCTCTCTAAGACAGTTGCTAGCTGTACTAACTTCAGGGATGATGTTTCAGCCTTCATGGCTTGAAGCCGTAGTACTAGTGGCTGGACCCATCGGTTTTCTTCCTAACCACAGTTATATGGTATTGTTCTATCTTGTGTAAAAACCAGGGTTTTTTTCAGGTGGAGGGCTTGTACATCTCCTTAAATCTAGTTTGCCGCCCTTCCCCCACCCCTTAGGGATTAAAGACATCCTAAAATTAATTGTACTCAATATTTACAAGGAAAAAAAGTAGAATACATTGAGATATGATTTTTTTTCTTCCAAATGTCAATTAGTCATCATTAGATACTGTGGCTAACCGAAATCTTAGTCTAATTTAATCAGCGTCATTTGTAATAAACTTCTTTCCGTATGAGCAGCGTAAGGCAGACTGTGGCAAGTGCATTGGGGATGCTTAGCCTGTATTATCTATTGTGCTGCTAAATAATGACACTGAGCAGTAATGTCTTTTGGGGTTAAGGAAATGATTTCTTCGTGATTTCATCAATTGATAAACTTTTGTGGCTTTTTTGGTGTCCAGGGGCATGGAAGATTATTTGGAATAGGGAGGCTCCACTGCACTTGAGTTAGACGTGGAAGTACTTTGCTTCCCTTTGCTCCCCTCCTCTCATCATCCACATATGCACACACACACACACACACACACATATCCCAGATATTAGTTTGACTTTCGTGGAGACATTTGCCCCAATTTTTCATAAAGTTTTTGTGGTAGTTAATATAAATATAATATAATATGGAAAGTGTAAATTTTAACAACTTCTACTGTACTAAACTAGCCTGTTTCTCTAAAAAAAATAATGTCTACATGTGTTGGAATTACAAGCACGAAACACAAATCCGAGAATCTTGAATTATGTTGAGCTAGTTTTACTTGAGACATACACTTTCAATGTAGGAGTGTGAAGTGGCAGGTGTAATAGTGCAGTGACTACTCCACTGGTGTACACGTGATGACTCCTGGACGTCAAAACTAGAGGTGAGGAACTCTAGAATGACTTCTTAACTCCACTAACAAGAAAGAGGCCTTGTGAAATTATTTTTTTATTTGCTATTATTTATTACTCATTTTAATTGACTTGTGGATATTCCATTTAATGCACACTTAGACAACCTGAAATATATAGGGAGCGACTTAGAGTCTGAACTTTTAGAACTCTTGTCACTTCATTTACTAACAGAATAATCCTTTGAAACCATTTGTATGTGTGGCCGGACACACACACACACACACACACACACACACACACACACACACACATTATATTGATTCAACTCTTCATTTGTGAAGCATTGAATTCAAATGAAAGGTGAAGAGTTCCCGGATCATTTGGTCAATGACCTGACGACAGTCGTGCACAATCACCTTGTCTCACACACGCACACACATAGCTACAGTAGTGAAATAAGTGAAAGAAGAAAAGTAATGGTACAGATGATAGTTAGTCATTTGTTACACAGGGGCTGGAGTCAAGTATTTCTATGAATGAAGCCTACGTATTGTGTTCTTACACCTGATGGACGGCTGTACTATTTGATAGTGGACAATGTATTTATGTTTTCCTGCGTTAACTTGCAGGATGCAATTATTGATTTAATTTGTTTTTATTACGTTTTGGATATTTCTTATCCAACAATGATGAACTCACTGTTAATTTTTATTCAACCTTTTATTTTTAGTTTAACTACAGGTGTTGTGCCTTCATGTGTCATCAATTTATGTTCTAAACTGCAATAATTTTTTTTTTGTTTATATATCAAATTCAGTATAATGGGAAAAATAAAGTGTTATGATGGCACCATAAAGGTGCTGCAGAGGAAGAATTACCACAACACCACCTTGGGTGTTATGATAAGCACCCTAAAGGTGTTAATTGTTATGCTACAGATAGTGTTACCAAAACACTTATTAGAGTGATATCATTTACACTTCTGGCAGTGTCATGGTTACCTGGCTGAAGCGTTAATTTCTCCCGGCACTGGGAACGCTCAATACAGTGTAACTGTAACACTCCCGTTTTAACAGTGCAGTTCTTCATCTGAACTGGAGCCCCCTCTCTCTGATTCTGATGAATCAGAAGACATTGCAAGACCTAAAATGAAAAGGAGAAAAACAATTAGTCCACTGGTAAATGAAGTTTTGAATTCATCATTAATTTGTAATATACACCTAATTGAAATTTTGTAGCCTTTGAGTTCTCAAAAGGAGTTTTATCCCCATTATCCTCTTGTATTTCAAGTCCTATCAGAACGGTATGTTTGTTAGCCTCTATGTTAAAAAATCTACATACCTGTCATCCCACTTCTATAGCCTCAATGTTCACTTTCTGAGGATGATGATTTAAAAGAGATGAGTCCACTTCCAGAATTGGAACCAGTATCCTTGATACACCAAGTCTACAACAAATAGTATGTGAACTCATGTGTAGAATCTGTGCTGAACGCTCTCTCATTTCATAGACAAAGCATTCATTACTTTCAAAAGATTTAATGGACTTTCCTCATGATATAAACAGTCAAGGGCATTTAAGTTCACTAGTAAATCATAAAATTGTATATGTCTGTTATTATTTTTGTAGGAAAAGAAAGCATCTAGTACAATTTTGGAAACCACTACAAATTGCTACACTTATCATGAGGACTCTTGTGAGTCACTAAAGTAGGATTCAATAAATTATATTGCTATAACACCATTTTAACCATGAAGTATTATCTAAGTATTAACACTTTACACTGTAGGTTTGGAAATGTATATTAACAGTTAATACAATTTGTACTTCAGGTCATACTCCACCCGAAAAAACCCTTCAGCCTCACCACTACATAGATGAGATAAAAAAAATTCCTCCTAATGAACTGACAGCAAAGTTGTCTTCACTCCAAAAAATTAGAAAGGTTCGTACAGTATGGACATAACATTATGACTTTAGTAGAGGTTAGCCACATACGTGTTAGTAACCATCAATTCTTAATTAAAATGGTTTTGTTGTAAATCTTTCTAGTTTTTTATATTTTGTATTCAAGTCATTACAACCTCAATTGTGACTGTAGTATTTTGTTCGGAGGATGTTATTGTACGGTTATTTCCTTAGCATTCTTGTTTTTTCAAGTCACCATAACCTGGGGCGAGTGGTTGCCATGGTATTGAAATCCTTTACCAGTCTAAACTTTTTAAAACTCTGCCTTTGGCCTATTTTTGTTGCTGAGTTAGGTGCTTCTCGCCAAAAGCCACTGGCAACAGAAGTCACAATGGCTTACCTAACAACTTCTGAGATGAAGGTAAGAAAGTAATTTGTTTGCTAAAGTTTATAGTCAACTGCTACATACTCTGTTGTCATTATGAACTACAGGAGTAGAAGCTAGAATATATGAAACAATACTGTAGTTTTATGCAACCTAACTAGACAGGCTCACTCCATATTTGTGCTCAAACACACCACTAGTTATTAAATTAATTATTACTGTTTTTGTCATTATATTATATATTGCTGTCATTCATATTAACGTTGTCACACTTCAATCATTTAATTCTCTATCATGCAAAGCTAGAGGTAAGTTTAAAGTATAGGACTACCTAAGATATATGAAACTATCACTCCATATTATGTCCACTATAGCACAATTGAAAGATGCAAGCAATCTAATTTCCTGCATTTCATCAGAACAGTTTGAAGGAATAATTTATTATGTAATGCAAAAGTATTTCCGAAAAGATTTACAGGTATGTTGCTAGATTATTTATTCTTCCTAGAAATGACAGATAGGCAAGGGTTGTGTTTCATGATCAAATGAATGACTCAAACGTGTTTTAGTTTTTCTCCTATGCTGCTGACGTGATATTTCCTGAACTAATTACAGCATTGCTTAAGGATATGTTCAAGCTAAGCAGTAGCCAGGTATAAAATTTCACATGAATGTAAACATACCCCTAATCAAATTCTAATGTGTTTCTTAGGCTAAATGTGTGATGTACTCAAATAAAACTTTTGGTAACACTTGCCCTGGGTTAACATCACAATTAGCTCTGTCTCAAAGCCAACAAACAGGTACACTGTTAAAAATGAAGCGTTATAATAACACTTTTGAAGTGTAAATCAAGAGTGTAAAACCTTGCAGTGTTATAGTAACACTGAGGCCAGTGTTAATTCTAAGTGTAAACACTGCAGCATTCCAGTAACACTGAAATAAGTGTAATTGTGAAAATTGGTGTATATGACCACATTTTTTGTTTGTTTAGCATTTATTTACCTGATAACATTCAAGCCATTATCAATATACTGATACATTCATAGAAGTTTATAAACAAGCAGTAAGGGAACTTAGCTGCAATAGCTATCTATCTAAATTCTACAATTGACAGTAACTTTGTTGGCTACTTATTTGTATATAGCTAAGCTAGGGCAGGAAATAGAAGAAATCTAGCCATTGCTCCACGCAATGTCTAATTTAATGCATTATTTAAATCCCCGCAGAAGACCGTCTTGCTGTACAAACTTTGGCAAAAAAATTCTGAGAATTTGTTTACTATTTGATCGAGTGCTTACTGAATGCGCGGTATGGTTTTTATTGCGATGCGCACAAGCACCCGCTTTTTACCGGAGAGCGTTTATTAGAATATTCCTGGCCCTCCTTATCCTGCAGAAGAGTTTTATGGATATGGTGTTTTTAAGTGCAGATCGTGCCTTGGATCTTTCGGAGAAATGGTAAGTTTAAATATGTGTTTATTATTGGAAACAATAGAGTGTTTTGGATAATGTAAGTGACGCATTTGAATAGAGTTAGCCGTTTAAGTTGAGTTTGAGCACGGAAGAGGTAATTTCTTCTTTATGATTAATGAATTTAGCAGGTAGCTAGTTCAGTACTTTTTCCGACTATATCTGAGAGTTATCTCAAAAATTATTTACTGCACTCTTTTTATTTATTTTTTTCATATGTAATTTTAGGCTACAAAAAAGTGCTGCTGTAAAAATCTAGAGATGCTTTTGGAGACTAACAAAGTAAGAATATACAGGTTAACACAAAATTATTACAGTTGTTAGTTCAGCAGTTGATTATAAACCATTCATTTACCCTTAGTTTGCTCTTTTTTCTTCTTTCCCCAAATATTTCCCCCAAATTAAACATGCCACAAGATTAGTTCCTGTTATAGTTTGTGTTCTCATGCTGTCCAGACTATTCAAAAGCATTATCATGCTATATAGAGTGATAATAGTAAAAAATGTATTTGTAGACAAACACATTTGTTTTGCTTCTTTTTCTATTTCTATGTATTTTTGTGTGTTTAGAATAGCGTGTTTAGTTGTGTTATGTTTGTGTATATGTGACCGTCTATGGGAAAATCGGGCACTAAGGCGTGGCAGCAATGATTCCGTATTCTACCGCACTCTCCGCATACTATAGGTTTTGACCGCGCGCATTGTGTAGAAACATCAACAAGGAGTTATTCTCTCAACAACACTGCTGGTGGAAAAAAGGTTAGCGAGCTTGTCTTTCTTGTTCTAAGAGGATAGTTAGTTAGTATCTTGCTATGCTGAACACTGGGTGGTGATTTTTTAGCTAGCTAGTTTCCTATTCTCGTTGTAGTTGTAGGTAGCCCTTATAATACTTGTTCTTTTTTTTTTTTTTCCTCTCTTTCATTTTAGCTTTGATGATGCTAGTGCTGCAATATGCTATGACAACTGGGGATCTGGTGTTCCTGAAATGTGAAGACAGGTAATTGTTAACTAGTTAGATTGTCTACTTTTTGTTGCTGTAGTTGCTAGTAACCTTTTTTTTTTTTCTTTTCATTTCCTAGATTTCATGGTGCTTGGGCTGCTGCTATCTGTACTGAGGTTCTGGTGTTCTTGATTGAAGAAAAGAATAATGGTAAGTCTCTAGGCATGCACTACTGTTATCATTGTACATACACGTACTAATACTAACACTGCATTCACGAAGTAGTACTGCACACGAAGTGCTAACACTGTGCACACATACATAGTACTAACACTGTGCACGCACATAGTGCTAGCACTGTGCACATACATAGTACTAACACTGTGCATGCACGTATTACTGTGCACGCATATAGTGCTAACACTGTGCACACACGTAGTACTATTACTGTGCACGCACATAGTGCTAGTACTGTGCACATACATAGTACTAACACTGTGCATGCACATAGTGCTAACACTGCATGCACGTATTACTGTGCACGCACATAGTACTAACACTGTGCATGCACGTCGTACTATTTCTGTGCACGCACATAGTACTAACACTGTGCACGCACGTAGTACTATTACTGTGCACGCACATAGTGCTAGCACTGTGCACGTACATAGTACTAACACTGCATGCACGTATTACTGTGCACGCATATAGTACTAACACTGTGCACGCACATAGTGCGAGCACTGTGCACGCACATAGTACTAACACTGTGCACGCACGTAGTACTATTACTGTGCACGCACCTAGTGCGAGCACTGTGCACACACATAGTACTAACACTGTGCACGCACTTAGTACTAACACTGTGCACGCACATAGTGCTAACACTGCATGCACTATTTACTGTGCACGCATCATATTCTACCACTGTGCAATGCAAGCGTATACTATTTCTGTGGCACGCACATAGTGCTAGCACGTGCACGCACGTAGTACTAATTACTGGCACATAATAGTACGAACACTGTGCATTCATATAGCACTAACACTACTGCACATACATAGTGCTAAACATCTGTGCTGACCGTATTACTGTGCAATCACATAGTACGCACACTGTGGCATGCACGTAGTACCTATTTTCTGTGCACAGCACAATAGTGCTAGCACGGTGCACAATGCACTAGTACTATTTCTGTGCACCATATTAGTGCCTAGCACTGTGCACGTCGAGTACTTTTCTTGCACTCACATAGTCACTAAACACTGTGCATGCACATAGTACTATTTCTGTGCACGCACAATAGTGCTAGCATTGTGCACGCACGTAATACTATTACTGTGCACGCACCTAGTGCTAGCACTGTGCACACACATAGTACTAACACTGTGCACACACATAGTACTAACACTGTGCACGCACATAGTGCTAACACTGTGCACGCACATAGTGCTAACACTGCATGCACGTATTACTGTGCACGCACGTAGTACTAACACTGTGCATGCACGTAGTACTATTTCTGTGCACGCACATAGTGCTAGCACTGTGCACGCACATAGTACTAACACTGTGCAAACACGTAGTACTATTACTGTGCACGCACATAGTGCTAACACTGTGCATGCACATATTACTGTGCATGCACATATTACTGTGCACGCACATAATACTAACACTGTGCATGCACGTACTACTATTTCTGTGCACGCACATAGTGCTAGCACTGTGCACGCACGTAGTACTATTACTGTGCACACACATAGTACTAACACTGTGCACACACATAGTGCTAATACTGTGCATGCACGTAGTACTATTACTGTGCACACACGTAGTGCTAACACTGTGCACGCACATAGTACTAACACTGTGCACGCACATAGTGCTAGCACTGTGCACGCACATAGTACTAACACTATGCACGCACATAGTGCTAGCACTGCACACACATAGTACTAACACTGTGCATGCACGTATTACTGTGCACGCATATAGTGCTAACACTGTGCATGCACGTATTACTGTGCACGCACATAGTACTAACACTGTGCATGCACGTAGTACTATTTCTGTGCACGCACATAGTGCTAGCACTGTGCATGCACGTAGTAATATTTCTGTGCACGCACATAGTGCTAGCACTGTGCATGCACGTAGTACTATTTCTGTGCACGCACGTAGTACAAACAACTGTCACTCACTGTAGTATATTACTGGCACGCACATAGTGCTAGCACTGTGCACGCCATAGTACAACACTGCATGCCGTATTCCGGGCACATATATAAATAACATGTGCCGGCACATATGCGACACTGTGCACGCACATAGTACTAACACTGTGCACGCACGTAGTACTATTACTGTGCACGCACCTAGTGCGAGCACTGTGCACACACATAGTACTAACACTGTGCATGCACATAGTACTAACACTGTGCACGCACATAGTGCTAACACTGCATGCACGTATTACTGTGCACGCACATAGTACTAACACTGTGCATGCACGTAGTACTATTTCTGTGCACGCACATAGTGCTAGCACTGTGCACGCACGTAGTACTATTACTGTGCACATACATAGTACTAACACTGTGCATTCATATAGCACTAACACTGCACACATAGTGCTAACACTGTGCATGCACGTATTACTGTGCACGCACATAGTACTAACACTGTGCATGCACGTAGTACTATTTCTGTGCACGCACATAGTGCTAGCACTGTGCATGCACGTAGTACTATTTCTGTGCACGCATATAGTGCCAGCACTGTGCACGTACGTAGTACTATTTCTGTGCACGCACATAGTACTAACACTGTGCATGCACATAGTACTATTTCTGTGCACGCACATAGTGCTAGCATTGTGCACGCACGTAATACTATTACTGTGCACGCACCTAGTGCTAGCACTGTGCACACACATAGTACTAACACTGTGCACACACATAGTACTAACACTGTGCACGCACATAGTGCTAACACTGTGCACGCACATAGTGCTAACACTGCATGCACGTATTACTGTGCACGCACGTAGTACTAACACTGTGCATGCACGTAGTACTATTTCTGTGCACGCACATAGTACTAACACTGTGCAAACACGTAGTACTATTACTGTGCACGCACATAGTGCTAACACTGTGCATGCACATATTACTGTGCATGCACATATTACTGTGCACGCACATAATACTAACACTGTGCATGCACGTACTACTATTTCTGTGCACGCACATAGTGCTAGCACTGTGCACGCACGTAGTACTATTACTGTGCACACACATAGTACTAACACTGTGCACACACATAGTGCTAATACTGTGCATGCACGTAGTACTATTACTGTGCACACACGTAGTGCTAACACTGTGCACGCACATAGTACTAACACTGTGCACGCACATAGTGCTAGCACTGTGCACGCACATAGTACTAACACTGTGCACGCACATAGTGCTAGCACTGCACACACATAGTACTAACACTGTGCATGCACGTATTACTGTGCACGCATATAGTGCTAACACTGTGCATGCACGTATTACTGTGCACGCACATAGTACTAACACTGCATGCACGTAGTACTATTTCTGTGCACGCACATAGTGCTAGCACTGTGCATGCACGTAGTAATATTTCTGTGCACGCACATAGTGCTAGCACTGTGCATGCATGTAGTACTATTTCTGTGCACGCACGTAGTACTATTACTGTGCACATACATAGTACTAACACTGTGCACGCACATAGTGCTAGCACTGTGCATGCACGTAGTACTATTACTGTGCTCACACATAGTGCTAACACTGTGCACGCACATAGTACTAACACTGTGCACGCACATAGTACTAACACTGTGCACGCACGTAGTACTATTACTGTGCACGCACATAGTACTAACACTGTGCACGCACATAGTACTAACACTGTGCACGCACATAGTGCTAATACTGTGCGTGCACGTAGTACTATTACTGTGCACACACATAGTGCTAACACTGTGCACGCACATAGTGCTAATACTGTGCATGCACGTAGTACTATTACTGTGCACGCACGTAGTACTAACACTGTGCACGCACATAGTGCTAGCACTGTGCATATACATAGTACTAACACTGCATGCACGTATTACTGTGCACGCACATAGTACTAACACTGTGCACGCACATAGTGCGAACACTGTGCATGCACGTAGTACTATTACTGTGCACGCACATAGTGCTAGCACTGCACACACATAGTACTAACACTGCATGCACGTATTACTGTGCACGCATATAGTACTAACACTGTGCACGCACATAATACTAACACTGTGCACGCACGTAGTACTATTACTGTGCACATACATAGTGCTAACACTGTGCACGCACATAGTACTAACACTGTACACGCACATAGTACTAACACTGTGCACGCACGTAGTACTATTACTGTGCACGCACATAGTACTAACACTGTGCATGCACGTAGTACTATTTCTGTGCACGCACATAGTGCTAGCACTGTGCACGCACGTAGTACTATTACTGTGCACACACATAGTACTAACACTGTGCACGCACATAGTGCTAATACTGTGCATGCACGTAGTACTATTACTGTGCACACACGTAGTGCTAACACTGTGCACGCACATAGTACTAACACTGTGCACGCACATAGTGCTAGCACTGTGCACGCACATAGTACTAACACTGTGCACGCACATAGTGCTAGCACTGTGCACGCACATAGTACTAACACCATGCATGCACATAGTAATTACACTATACTAGAGTCATTCTTGTTAGTGTTATCAAGTACTAGAGTCATCCTTATTAGTGTTATCACGTACTAGATTTATTCGTATTAGTGTCAGCACATGCTAGTGTCTGTCAGTTGTAGTATGTTCGATTAAGTTAGTTATTGCTAGTTTGATTGTAGTAGCTGTTGTTGTAAGGATATTACGATACCTGATGAAATAATTTACTAATCAGGTGATCTTTGGAGGTACGGGCGAAGTCCTTGAGGCCAAATTATTTCTTCACTGGTGGGCGTGTCACATGATGTCACTTCCAGTTTCACTTCCTGTCGTTAAATTTTGTCCTTCGAGGCTATCTGAGTGGTTGTGAGGTGGGCTTGTGGTTTTTCATTAGTGTGTACACGTACTAGAGTCATTCTTTTTAGTGCCCGCATGTACTAGAGTTATTCTTTTTAGTGCTCGCATGTACTAGAGTCATTCTTATTAGTGCCCACATGCACTAGAGTCATTTTTATTGGTGTTTGCACTAATAGTTTTATTTATCTTGGTAATGTCTGTTTTTACTATTGTCCACTAGAGTATTTTTTTTGTGGTTTTAGCTGAGTTGGGATAATTATATTGCGTATTCAATGTAAATAGATAGATTTTGATAACACTGGACATAAGAACAAAGTAAAGGTGTGTATTACTTGTATAGATGATACATAATTTAAAAGAGATGACTGAAAATAAAAAAAATAATAATTAATAATTGATGTCTGTACTTCTTTTTCTTTTAGAAGGGCGGACGAAACTGGTGATGGTGAAGGAGTTGGTGACTGTGACTGGCTAAAAACTGGTCTAACTGCTCAGTTGAGGTAAGTCGTTTCGTCCTTGCTGGTGATGGCTTTCTTGACCTCTTCCTTTCCTTAACACAGATGATGCTGTTCCGTCGGCAGGCAACGGACACAGTATCGGAAGGGGAAAGAAAAGTGGGGTCGGAATGGGGTGGTGACAAGAAAACAGATGAGTGGTCAGGATGCAATGATGAAGGCTCGATGTCTGGTACAGAGCAGTCCAAAGAATCCAGAGGATCATAGAGGTCATCTTCGTCTTCAACTCTGCTGATGAGACATCCCTAGAAGCTTTATAAGAAGTTGTTTTGTTTGTTTTTTTTATCAAAAAAAATTTAAATTTAAATTTTTACCTTCATAATAGTTGGTAAAATGGCCATCAAATTCTTCATCACCTAAAAAAAAAAGGGAAAAAAAGATGATGAACTGATGAGGGTTATAGTTAACTGTAATAAGTGACTTACAGTCAGAAAGCGGGTCCTCACTTCCTGGAGCCATGGCTTCAGCGTCAGCTCCACCCATCATGTCCAGACCATCACGGTGGCTGAGGTTTAATGCTCTAGCAAGATTCTTGGCTTCACTCATGATAGCCACTGTACTTACTACTAAACTGAGAGCTGTATTTTGACGGCGGCATTTACAGCGGATTGGGCCACTTGCCGCGCTGTGCCCGATTTTCCCGTAGAGGGTCACATATTTTGGATACTATGTTTAGTTGCATTTATGAGCGTGTTTAGAATTGAGTGTTTAGCTGAGTCTGTGTGTGTGTTTAGAATATGTGTTTACTAGCATTTATGAATGTGTTTGTATATTGCTCATTGATTTATGTTATATTTTTATGTGTCAATGCAGGTACATTTATCTTGAACATGATGGATCATAAATGGAGTGCATATCATGATATTTCATCTACTCATGTTGAAAGGACAGCTTTAAAACTGTTTAGCTACTTTATTCAATCTATTTTTATATATTCATTGTCAATCATTTATTTATCTAAAAATTTTGAGGTTATGTGAATGAGGTGTGGTCATTATTTATTAGCAGTGCCATTGAAACATGTTACTTAGTGTTGTAATAAGCTTGCAGAAGGTGTTAATACAACTCTGCTAAAGATGTTGTCCAAACACCTCTCAGAGTGTTATATTATAACCCTCGTGCAGTGTTCAGGAAACATGGGTGGGGCATAAATTCCTCCCTCTCCTGGGAACGCTCCTAGCAGTGTTACTGGAACACTTCATTTTTAACAGTGTATGTTTACCACATAAACAAATATTTGGGTAGATCTTTCCATATCAAACAGCAGTGTCACAGCAAAGGCCATGCTTGAAATTCATTGAAGGCAACTCCAGCAATTACGAAGAACAACACCTGGAAGGTAAAACTAATAAACTTAGTTATGTTACTTTTACCTGATAAAAAATTGCTTATTAGGAAAGCAGGCACAGAGCCCACAAAAAACAACAACCCTGCTTCCAAAGCACAACATCAGAAGAAAGGTAAACATTAAAATTTGAGGTTAACCCTGCATTCATGTGTTGACCTGTAGTAGCGGAAAAGGATGAGGCAAGTAGGAAATCCACAAAAGAGGAGTCCAGCAGTACTAAAGCAAAACAGAGTAATGGTAAAGTTTGTTATAAAGCTAAAAATAATTGCTTACTGTTCAATATTCTTGAAGATGAGACACCCATAACTACTTGGTGCTCCTGTAGAACAAGATGTGCAACAAAAGCATGTCCATGCAAGAGAAATTGTATTGTTTGCTCATCTACCTGCCATCCCTCGAAGACCTGCTGCAATACCTCCATGATTGTTGCTACTACAGGCACAATAGATGTGTTGGATGACAATAGTTCTACGTGCACAAAAGTAGATTGCTGGATGACCATAGGGAGTACACGACTTTACAGTAGTGATCAATCTTGTATTAGATCAAGTGAATGGCTAAATGACAGGGTGATATTTGCAGCTGAGGAACTTCTAAAGCAACAACATCCTCATATAAGTGGATTACAGAATCCTATACTTCAGTTAACAGGCTCTTTTGAAATAATGAAAAAAACCATTTGTTCAGATACCACGCTGGGAACCACTGGATAACAATTTCGACCATTGATTGTGAACCTGGTTCAGTTTTTATTTTTGACAGCATGAACTTGCTACTTACAAAGGAACTGCAGATGGCTGTGGCAGACTTGCTACATTTACAGGATCATCAACACATTGTTTTGAAGCATGTAAAAATGCAATATCAAATAGGGTCAAATGACTGTGGCTTATTTGCAGCAATAGCTTCAGCTTGTGCTCTCTGCAATGAATTCAATCCTGCTAAAATGAAGTTTGAGCAGAGCATAATGAGGCAGCATTTATTAAAAGCATTTCAGGATAAAGAATTAACTCCTTTTCCTCACAAAAAGTCGCGTCAGCAAGCCATATCTATAATAGAAAAAAAGGTCAGAATATACTGCATCTGCAGAAAGCCGGACAGTGGTGGGAAAATGATCCTTTGTTCCAACTGCAAAGAATGGTTCCACTGTGCCTGTGTAAAAGTAGTTGATAACATCATATTTGAGTCCAATTGGCTCTGTGACATGTGCAGATGATGTGAAATTTCAGGGAAGTAGAGAACATGCTTAAAGACAAAAAGTAGTACTTTATTCATCATTGAAGTATTCTTTATATCTTATATTAATATCACATACACACTCATAACAACCACACACATTCACATGCAGAGCCAAATACACATATTTTAAATATAAATAATATGTATGACTTTTCCTTATCATGATTACTTAGAATGTGATTGGTGTAGTGTAATAGATAGGCCTAAATACTAAATATTGAGGTTGGCCTTGTTGTAATCATCAGCAAACTACTGGTTCAAAGTTTCATTAAAAAGATCTCAATACACAGGCACACCCAACTGTCAAAAACAAGAAGTACACAGATATAAGAATTGAAACAAAACCAAAGTGTTGATAGGGAGGAACTAAGATAACACATAGACACAACACAAATACATCAAAAGATTCCAAATAGCTTGTGGTAAGATCTCACACATAGTCCCCTTCCCAACTCTAAATAGCCAGGGGAAGGTAACTACACTACACAAAAATGTGTGCAATTTATGAATCAAACAAATATACATTACGGAATTTTCCAATGAGATAGTAGATTGCACACTGTGATGGCTAACTGAAATTTCTGGGAACAATTCCAAGTATTAACAATCCCAATGTCAAAGAATATTGGGAATAACACTATAGTTAGAGCTTAAACATAGTTAATTGAGCCCTTTTTCTGAGGAAAATATATCAACAAGAAGTACTGAAAGAGCAGTATATAGCTACTGATGGTAAGAGAAATTGTCAGAAATCAAACTACCAACTGTTACTTAAAAATAATTATGTAACCTAATTTTTTTCTTACTTATACTTCAGGCGCTAGAAGATTATCAAGTAGCTAGAGAGTAAACTCATCAACAAGAAGTACTAAAGAGCCGTCTATAACTATACTGATAAACCTCACCACCTCCAATTTACCGCACAATATTGTTTTTTTTTTTTTAGGTGGGACTAAATTTGGCAAAGCGGACCACATTTGGCAGCCATATTTAGTCCGCCCGGACTGAATTCAGCAGCCAATTCTGGTCCCGGACAGGTTTTAGCAGCCAATTTCAGTCCGGGGGACCGATTTTGGGTAGGACCCGATTTGGCGTTACAGTACACACCTAAGCGTTCATCCAAACTCCTTCAGGGACACGACTCCAGGATTCTCAATCTCTAGGGGTATTTCAATACAGGTGATCAACTAACGGTTGCGTTGCGACTGTAAGTCCCCAAATCTTTTTTTTTTTTTGCTTCGTGCACACCAAAATAAATGCACCCAAAATTTGGCATTCCTTAATGTCCAATTAATCTTTCCCCAGTGATGTTCACCATTTAGCAAGTGAATTTTCAAAGTTGCTGAGTACTATCATATGTACAAGTGTTACACCAATAATTTCCTGGGAATAATAGTGCATATACTAAAATTCCAGGAATAATTTTGCAAGAGCTTCCCACACTACATAAGCAGAAGGGATAATTCAATGGCAAGCATAGGTTAAACAGTGGCAATTACAAAACAATATACATGCTTAATTAAAAAATTTCAATAGTTTTAATTCTTTCGACATATTGTGGATAAAGCTTTCTGTTCTTTTCACTTTCAAACAAGACCTTCCCCAATTTTTGATAATTACAGTCCTGGAAGTTTCGTCTCTCCCAGACCTGGAACATCTGGTAGCGCTGTTCCTCCACTCCATGGTGGTCTGTCTGGATGGTCTCTATGTCTGACTCATTGAGGCCCAAGTTACGAGCAACAAATTTCCAGGACAAGATTTCTCCCGAAAGCCACAAGTAAATCCTCTTGTCTGGGCACTTGAGAGGAAGAGAATTGGGATTTAATAACTCCGAGGACTGCGCTGGTGCTTGGGCTTGCTGTGGGTGTGGTTGTGGGCGTGGTTGTGGAAGGAGTGGCTGCTGGTGAAGTTGGGGTTGAGGGTGTGGGGGAACATAAAATGGCTGGGTGGTCCCTTGAGGAGGATCTCTCTGGAAGTTACCCTGACTTGGTCCTCTCCCTCCACTTCCACTTCCGTAACTTGGGTATGGAGAAGAGTAAGATGTACCTGCTAGGTTTGAAGGTGAGGTGAGTTCGTCTGCAGTCAACATTCCTGGAGGACGTTCCAACAGCTTCCTAGTTTTTTCTTCTTTCATCTGACTCTCCATTGCTCCTAAAATAAGAGAACTGGTAAAAGAGTGTTCATCTACAGTAGCTAATCACAATGGGTATACATGTAAGAGAGGCAGAGAAGCAGGAGAATGCAAGGGTCAATGCAGGTGAGAAAAAGCTGACTGATGTAACTACTTCAAAGAATAAGTGAAAGAAAATACACCGAAAGGACAGAGATACTGGGGAGTAGGAGAGGTAGACAGGAGGAAAAGGGAATCTATGAGTTGAAAAGAGGAAAAAGAATAACAGGGCCAGGAAAAAAAGAGACCAGGAGAGGGAAACCATTGATAAAACACTACCTAATGCTACTGCACTCCTAATTTCACAAGTTAGTATGATGTCAGGCACCACTGTGTGGCAGGGTACTTGCTAGTAATAATAATAATAGTTTGAGGTGAAGGTATAACTGTATGTCATGCACCATATTATTTCACTTGCAGTTTTCCATCAGGGAAATGTCTTGTCACTGGAGAATATATAATTAATTACTTACGAAGGTTATATGGATTGGACACAATTTTGATTGGTCCTTTTACAGGTTGGTCCAGCGAGCTCCGATCCAGACCGGCCAAGCAGCACACAAGTCTCTCGAAATCCCGCTCTCTGTTGTCATAATCAAACTTCCTCGGCTGGTCCTCGTGCCTCACTTCAAACACTGACCCTGCTGCAAACAAAGCCGGGACACTATCCTCTCTGCTATACTTGCTGTCGAGGATAATGGGAAGAAACTTGGATTTACTCCTTGACTTCTCCAGCTGTGAGTAGACGGCATTGCTGTATTCCAGTAGCCTTCTCGCCCTCACATCTACAATCTTATCTCTGCAAGGATTTCCTTCGAATATTTCCTTGAAGGCCGGGGAGCACACCATCAGGACGTAGTTGCACTGCAGTATTCGAGACACATACCATTTGAGCCAGTTCTTGGGTTCCGTGTCCCCCAAATGGACGTCAGATAACACGTGGAAGCCGTGCCGTTCCAGGTCAAAAAAGAGGCGGAGCATAAGCACCTTGTTTCTTTGCTCCATGGAATTGCCACTGGACGAGGGTTGGTATGTGTCATCAGGGTTGGGAGCATAGATTACAAAGACGCTGATGCCATCTCCCAGATTGTGCATGTTATCCAAGACTTGTTTTCTGGACTTCCATTCTGATTTTACTTCAACGTCTCGCAAGTTGACATTATCTTTCTCCTCTAGAGAGGGAAAAAATTGTAAAAAAAAAATAAAAAAAATTACATCGTATTCACTGCTCAAATACAATGACTGAATCATTGATAAATACGTAAACAAAATAATTTTTTTTAAATGTAATTCATCCTAAAAATAAAATCACAGCTTTATAACAATAAGACTTCTACAATAACATTCTTGCTCACCCACACAAGCCCTAACGTATACACACCACACTTCCTCCACCACACACACCTTACTTCCTCCACCACACACACCTTACTTCCTCCACCACACACCTTACTTCCTCCACCACACACCTTACTTCCTCCACCACACACACCTTACCTCCTCCACCACACACACCTTACTTCCTCCACCACACACCTTACTTCCTCCACCACACACACCTTACCTCCTCCACCACAACACACACCTTACCTCCTCCACCACACACCTTACTTCCTCCACCACACACAC
>WLWD01006013.1_pt1 | contig 23133 bp, 20 predicted proteins | sample 6712731 | NCBI WGS metagenome assembly WLWD01 (sample SAMN12718690, study PRJNA576275) | sponge metagenome | isolation source: marine sponge | host: Mycale hentscheli | place: New Zealand: South Island, Marlborough, Capsize Point | collected 2014-11-01
CTGCTACTACCACCTGGTTGTCACATAGGCATCTCACCTGACGTGCGTGCCACATGTGGCCCCACGTTGCACAAGCAAGGACAATCGGGAGCAGCTCCATAGCAGCAATGGAATAATTGCCTGCCCAAGTGCCCCACGGGACTTGAAACCAACTCTTCCCATACCAGGCCCCACAGCCCCATGACCCTGAGGCATCAGATACCAATTCAACGGTGGGAAGGTTATGGGGCGGGCACAGGAAGTTCTTGCCATTCCATTGTTCCACAAATTCTGTCCACCAGGCGATATCAGACTGACATGTCCTGTTCAGCCTAATGTGGCAATCACCATCAGGCCTCGCGCCTGTGGCGTGGAGCAGGTCGAGCAGTCTGCGGAGGAAGGAGCGCCCTGGGCGTACCACCTTGCAGGCATGAGTAAGCAGTCCAATCAACGACTCTAATTGCCTGCGCCGGCATGCCTTCTTCACCCCCCATTCCTGGAGTAGCGCTTTCAGCCTTAGCAGCTTCCCCTCTGGAAGGCGCAGCTCCCCTGCTACTGTGTCGATCTCGATGCCCAGAAAGATCAGGCATGTTGTGGGACCGTCTCGCTTGTGGGGTGCCATGGGTACACCGAGTCTTGCACAGACGGTGTCCAGCGTGTGCACCGCCTGCTCGCATTCCACCGAGTGGGGAGGTGCCACGATAATAAAATCGTCCAGGTAGTGGGAGATGAAACGGATCCCGGCCTGCTCCAAGCACCAGTTGAGTGCGTCTGCTACAGCGTTGAAAATTTTGGGAGCTGACCTGAGACCGAACGGGAGCATGGGGTCGACATAGATCTGTCCTTTCCACTCCATGGCCTGCAGGATACGGTCCTGCGGGTGCACGGGGACCAGGCGATACGCTGACTCAATGTCCATTTTGGCAAGGAGAGACCCTTTGCCTAACCTCTGCACTAGCTGCACAACGTTATCCACTGAGGTGTAGGACAATGAAGTCAGAGTTGGATCGATCCCATCGTTCACGCTAGCCCCTCGAGGGTAGGATAAGTCAGTGATTAGGCGAAATTTTCCTGTGTTGTGGCCTTTCGGGATGAGGCCAAACCGGTTCACATGCAGGAAACTCCTCCACGCCTGTGGGAATGGGCCCAGCATGCGGCCCTTGGACAGTTCACTGCCTATATACTCTGATATTTGAGCTGGGTGGAGTGCGGTGGAATGCATATTCCGAGTGGCCGACGTGAGGGGGGCCCTCCAATTAAAGCCAACCCTGAAGCCTTCCCGGAGGCCCTGGGAGATGTAGGCAGCATATGCCCTGTCCGGGTGTTTCACCAGAGCCGCTTCCCAGATGTCTGGAGAGAGAGGAGACGAGACCAACTCCAACTCTTGGATCGTGAGTCGGTGGTGTGGTGTGCTGAGGTGGAGCAACAACAGATCTGCTGTGTAGGGGGTATGTCCCAGCCTATGTACAAAGAGAGTGCATGCCTATTAAGGTGGTCATACGACCGTCACACCCTGGGGTGGAGTCCTATCCTTGCCCTTACCCCCAAGCTACCTTACCACAACCCGCCCCCCCCCCATACAATGACCGAAATTAGCAGGAAATATCAAAGAATTCAGAATCATAACAATAACAATCATAGTTTTTCAGTCTTGTTGCCCTCCCCATTCGGAGCGTTAGTGACGGGGCCACCCTGCATTAGGCCGGCCCTGGGAGGATGCAGCTCGAGGTGGAGATCGGTCCTGTCGGCGGTCTCGGCCGCACTGAATGACTGGGTGCTCCCCACCGCAGCCAGAGCACGTGTGCACGTAACGGCATGCTGGCATTCTGCAGCGACCCTCGTTAAACCGCCTGCACACCTCAAATGAACGGCGAGGGTGGCGTGAGCTGCTCTGCGGCATTGCTGGGGGTGATGTCCATGGCGGCATACCAGGAAACCATCCGCCCCACGACTGGCTGGGGCTCCGTGGGCAGTTGTGAGCCAGGTGGTCGTCCATGAGGCACAGCGAGCACCTGGGGATGGCCTTTGCCCTGCCGGTGAAGGCCTCACTGTAGAGCCTGGGGTCGGGCATAGACCAGTCCAGGCTCTTTCTGGCCAGAGCTTCACGTCTGAATTGAGGCCGCCCAACGACCAGCCTCATAATTCCGCTCGGCGCGGACGACAGTCGCCAGATAAGCAAACAGTTCCGGTGCTTTGGCCGGATACCTCTTGGACAAGAGTGCTGCCATTGCCGCAAATCTCTCCGTCCACTGTGATATATTCGTCACAGGGGGGCGACTTGGGACAAAAGGCCGGCCTGCTGTTGGTTCCGGCGCCGCATCTATGGTGACCTCGGCCATTTCTACAAATTCCAGATCTGTTAGCTGTGAGAGAGTGAGGTACTGTTAGTTGTGAGAGAGTGAGGTACTGTTAGTTGTGAGAGAGTGAGGTACTGTTAGTTGTGAGAGAGTGAGGTACTGTTAGCTGTGAGAGAGTGAGGTACTGTTAGTTGTGAGAGAGTGAGGTACTGTTAGTTGTGAGAGAGTGAGGTACTGTTAGTTGTGAGAGAGTGAGGTACTGTTAGCTGTGAGAGAGCGAGGTACTGTTAGTTGTGAGAGAGTGAGGTACTGTTAGTTGTGAGAGAGTGAGGTACTGTTAGCTGTGAGAGAGTGAGGTACTGTTAGCTGTGAGAGAGTGAGGTACTGTTAGTTGTGAGAGAGTGAGGTACTGTTAGCTGTGAGAGAGTGAGGTACTGTTAGCTGTGAGAGAGTGAGGTACTGTTAGTTGTGAGAGAGTGAGGTACTGTTAGCTGTGAGAGAGTGAGGTACTGTTAGCTGTGAGAGAGTGAGGTACTGTTAGTTGTGAGAGAGTGAGGTACTGTTAGTTGTGAGAGAGTGAGGTACTGTTAGTTGTGAGAGAGTGTGGTACTGTTAGTGTATTACCACTTGTAGTCTAGCAAAATGAAACCCGACTGTTTGGCTCAATTCATTTTTATGTATGCCCTCCATAACCATCTATAACTAGTGATTTGCTTGAGCGCAAATGGCAAGCGAGCCTAAAACTATACTATTGTTAAATGATTGATTTTAACTCTCACACTCTAAAAAAGAGGTCGATTTTTTTAATTACATGTACACGGTATATGGGTATCAATGCCATAGTAACCACTCGCCACAACTGTTTGAAACTAAACCAATCATGTTATTTAAATGTTTTCTTTGAGATATTTTTAAACTAAGTAGTAGCTACAAACGCACAATGCTTTCCCACAACTGGACATGCCTACACAAGACTTTCCTTCATGGTTAGTCTAATGGACAATGAATTTTCAAGTAAATACTGTTGCATAGGGCTTATAACTATGACAAATAGCGTATTAACTTACCACTGCCGCAACTCAAATAGAAATGGAACTCCTGTAAGTTTTTTTAGTATTAACTGTACCTGCAAAAGAATTCAGCAGTGAACAATTCAATTTCTAGGATGATACGGGTAATGATCGATAAACCAGAGGATTCTGTTTAGTGGAGTTTGGGACGGGGTTGAACACCGAGCTAACACAAAAACACCAGGGTCAAAGTGCAAAAATGGCATACGTACGTCCAAACATATAATATGTATAAACAATTTGACAACACTGTATAGTGTCTCAAAGTTTAAATTTATAATTAATTTCAAATTCATTACTAATTTGTGCTATTATTTATAGGTTGTAAGGCACCGACAAAAAGGAAACAAATGTGGAGGTATGTAGATATTCATGTGTATGTGTGTGTGTATTATTTTATCATTGACCATTTTGATAAAGAAAACATTGTAATATTGTGTGTGTGTGTGTGTGTGTGTATAGTTGTAAAAGATTCATCCTCCACATCACCATGTAAGTAATTCACATGATTAGTGATGAGGCACATGTGTGACTAGTGATGAGGCACATGTGTGACTAGTGATGAGGTACATGTGTGACTAATGATGAGGCACATGTGTGACTAGTGATGAGGCACATGTGTGACTAGTGATGAGGCACATGTGTGACTAGTGATGAGGCACATGTGTGACTAGTGATGAGGCACATGTGTGACTAGTGATGAGGCACATGTGTGACTAGTGATGAGGCACATGTGTGACTAGTGATGAGGTACGCACATTTGATAAGATGTATTGTTGTTGTTGTTTATATATAGCTCTCCGGCTATTTGGCAGAACTCAACAAGGAGGTATGACAAACGGTAAATATATATGTTTTGTATAGTAACAATTAACTCAGGGGCATGCTGCATTAGGCGTGGAGTTTGCTGGCAGTGTTGCATGTAGAACCTAGCTGGCTGGATAATTTCACTCATACATGTTATAGGACCCCACTGTAATATTGTGTGAACTCTCTGATCGCAGCAGGCATATATTTATGCTCAGGTAGACTCTTACCTTGTAAGCAAGCTGCTGAAGCCAGGGAGCCTAATAGCAGGGGTGGTAACCATCGCGGTAATTCTGTGGGGATCTGATACCGCGGGGCGACTGAAGATCTCTTGGCAAGGTAGATCCCTGTGTGGTACACTACCACCAGACTCTACTGGTCTCACCAAGTCAACTTTAGCAGGCCAGTACTAGCCACCATTGCTAATCTTGTGCCCCCCAGTTCACTCAGAGAGATTCTAGTACATAGTTATTAAGCTAAGACTAAAGAGTAGAAGTAACACACACACACACACACACAACACACACACATACACACCACACACACACACACACACACACACACACACACAGTATTCATGCAAGTCTGGCATACCTGTGCTTCCAGTCCTTCCTCTATAACAATAAACTGTAGCACACACTTATATGACATTCACACTCTTCATCTCTCCCTCTTTCTCTCTTCTCCTCTAGCCAGGAGGTTGCTTCTCTATCTTTGACTCTTTCTCTCTTCTCCTCTAGCCAGGAGGTTGCTTCTCTATCTTTGACTCTTTCTCTCTTCTCCTCTAACCAGGAGGTTGCTTCTCTATCTTTGACTCTTTCTCTCTTCTCCTCTAACCAGGAGGTTGCTTCTCTATCTTTGACTCTTTCTCTCTTCTCCTCTAACCAGGAGGTTGCTTCTCTATCTTTGACTCTTTCTCTCTTCTCCTCTAGCCAGGAGGTTGCTTCTCTATCTTTGACTCTTTCTCTCTTCTCCTCTAACCAGGAGGTTGCTTCTCTATCTTTGACTCTTTCTCTCTTCTCCTCTAGCCAGGAGGTTGCTTCTCTATCTTTGACTCTTTCTGTCTTCTCCTCTAACCAGGAGGTTGCTTCTCTATCTTTGACTCTTTCTCTCTTCTCCTCTAGCCAGGAGGTTGCTTCTCTATCTTTGACTCTTTCTCTCTTCTCCTCTAGCCAGGAGGTTGCTTCTCTATCTTTGACTCTTTCTGTCTTCTCCTCTAGCCAGGAGGTTGCTTCTCTATCTTTGACTCTTTCTCTTCTTTCTTCTCCACTCCAGCCGAGGCAAAAAGATACAGGAAGTTCACTATTTCCATGTGTAGCTGAGAGGAGACAGGGTTCCCTCCAGACAGGGTTCCCTCCAGACAGGGTTCCCTCCAGACAGGGTTCTCTCCAGACAGGGTTCCCTCCAGACAGGGTTCTCTCCAGACAGGGTTCTCTCCAGACAGGGTTCCCTCCAGACAGGGTTCCCTCCAGACAGGGTTCCCTCCAGACAGGGTTCCCTCCAGACAGGGTTCCCTCCAGACAGGGTTCCCTCCAGGCAGGGTTCCCTCCAGGCAGGGTTCCCTCCAGGCAGGGTTCCCTCCAGGCAGGGTTCCCTCCAGACACAGTTTGCCCTCCAGGCATTGTTCCCTCCAACAGGTTTCCCATCATATTGTAGTTTTAAGCATACATGCCGAAGGGGGTGAGCATATAGCTACTCTATAAAATGCTGTGCAGGCCTTTTTTGATTCATAGTTTTGATGCTACGACACCTAAATTATCTGTAATATATATTGAGACCCCATATCGGCTACTTTTTTTTTTTTTTTTTTTTTTTTTCTTTTTTTTTTTTTCGTTTTTTTTTTTTTTTTTTTTTTTTCTTTTTTTTTTTCCCCCCACAACAGACACTTTTATTCATACAGTCAGAAATGTTTATGGGACTTGGATATTACAAAAAAAAATTAGCCGCTCAAATATAGAGAAGTATCTATAGATCACGGGTAAATACTACAACTTGGACTTATGGGAATTCAACTTTAAATTCAATTTCCCTACCCACGAACAACGAAAAAATGATTATTTAAATACTGATTTTTTATTGGTTATTGTTATATTTTGTTTATTTGTTGTTGTGTTGTTGCTTTTGTTTGTTTGTTTGTTTTTTTGTTGTTGTTTTTTCCTTCACTCATGGGTAGTTTCTTTACCCACAGGGTATATATATATAGTTTTGGTATTAACTTGTATTCTCTCACATTGTGTTAGTTGAGTTCAGTTTAATTGCTAAATCTAAAAAATCCATAAGACAAGTGGATTTTAGTTTTATTTACCAGAGCGGAGTTAAAGTTGTGAGTCAGTGTATTAATTAATATTTTATTATAGGTCTGAGGAAGAGGAAAGGAAGGCATTAACTATGTTTCCTTGGCAACATGTACATGATTTTGATTTGGCAGCTCACATTGTTCGGGATCGAACCCTCAACTGTCTCAACAACTAACGTTTGATTTCATTATTAGCATTATTTATCCACATGTGCTCATTTATTCTTTTTTCTGTGCATCGTCGCTCTTTCATTTTTGTTTGTATATATCACCTAGATCACTGTCATTCACCTTAGTTACAAGTTTTATGTCTTACTGTGCATACCACCTGTTGGTCAAGTAATATTATTCTACCTACTTGGTAATATTAAATATCGGGTCTGTTTCTTAGCTAGTGGACAGCCTATATTCAGAGGATCCAGTCAACGGGAGAACGAGGAGAGATTTACGACCTCTGTCTCTATTCTCTCGTATAGAATTCTTCTGACGGAGTCAGGTCGTCGAGTTGACTTTCTTTCTGGAACTCTGACGCTTCCATACTTGCTAGTGGGTCTTCACTGCACTAATTACTTTGTTTCTCTTTGGTGTAGTGCTGCGTCAACAGACTATGCTGGGATCAAATCCTCAACTAGCTGGACAGTCCCAAACACACATCCTATCATCAGAACTCATCCTATCATCATCCGTTCATTTGTAGTATTTGAATTAGTGAAACATTTTTTAATATTTTGCTATTAATAGTTTCATAGCTCGTTTTTAATTGATAGTACATATAATAATAAAAAATTATGTCCATAATTATTATATATTTGTTGCTATGACTACTCTGATCAATTGTAGCTACTGCATGCTAGCTAGTTGGTAGTTACTGTACACACGTACAGTTAAAGCACATTTACTGGCTGCTACTGAGTGAAATATCATGGGATTAATAATCAATATTTTGTTTGTTTTCAGCACTTGATACAATAATAGCCATCAGTGCTTCACGTTTCAATTGACTGAAGGGATATAAGGCTACACTTACATTTTTTCCATGAAGAAAGACACCTTGCATGTTGTACTCTCAATTAATATAGCTAGTCGTGTTGGTCACATCTAGCTAGTGGTATGAAACTAGTCGAAACATTAATTTTGCACACTTAGAGCTGACATTTTGCAAGCAAAGCAAGAGAAAGATGCTCTTCTCTGGTATAAACTCAAGAGTGTGTTACATGTTGTTGTTTTTTTGTTGTTTTTTTGCACAGGCACATAGGGCAAAGTGTCTGCTAGTTTAAACATTTTGAAAGACCATCCAAATTTCCAGGTACAAGAAATCCTCAAAGCTGTTCATCTGTTCCCACTGAGTTTGTCATGTACTTGAAAAGCAAACCAGAGTGAAGATATCTCAGGATAAAAGAAAAGTGACTTAAGCGTTTTCTTTGTATTTTAATTATAACTGAGGCTAGCTCACTCGCCATTTGTGCACAAGCACATCATGTGTTGAATAGCTAAATGAGCAAAAATATTTGTGAACAGATGTTTGTGAAAATTTGGGTGGGATTAAAGTTGCTTTGATAGAAGAGAGCAAGGAACCCAGATGCAGTATTACACTGAAATGAACAGTTAGCTCTGTCAGTAGCTGCTAGCTATCAGGACAAATAATATACTTGTGCCCGGGTGCCATTGCTCCACGTGTGCCTGCTTAGCGCATGGTTGCAGTATTTGCAGGTCCTCTGCCGACCTTTACCTGGGCACGTGTGATGCGTGGGCTACATCTCAGTTAACTACGTTTAACTATGTTAAACTACATTTATATTCGTCAAAAGGTTAAGACATGTAAAGTTATGGTATTTACAGTGAAACCTCTCTAAAAAGGCCACACTTGGGGGCAGGTGTTTTGACCCTTGTAGAGAGTTTGGCTGCTTTCAGAGGTTATTTTTAATGTAGTAGTTAAAAATGAATTTGTACAATGTAAAATAATATGAAGAATTCATTTATATACAGTGGAACCTCTCTACAAAGGGACTCTGAAGAGCAACATGACTCTCAACAACAGCCAGCATTAATGGAACATGGATGGAGACAGGGTGGAGACAGCTACCAAAAAGTGAGGGGGTGAAACTATGAAGGAAGGGTGGGAGGTAAATTTTTTATTAACTTTTTACTTCTATACAAAGCATAAGAGCACAACATTTGGTTTGTAAAACCTGTTTGGGAAAAAGTCACAACAAACACAAATAATGGTAAATATTCCATAACAATATTAACAGTAATTTGAGCTCTACAAAAATGATTATATATACATCAGGAATGCTAAGTACAAGAAATATCTTCATATACAGAGTGTACTTGGAGAGCGAGTGAAGCAAGCGAGACACTATACAGGGATATTTGCTTTATATGTGTGGACATACATATGTCATTTTGTACTTTGACCCTCACGTTTTGTGTTCACTTGGTGGTCAACCCTGTCTCCATACTCCACTAAATAGTTTAGCGATCTTTACCTGTATCATCAATTGTTTTTCTCCTTTGAAATTAGGTTGTGTCTGACATATCTGATTTTGTATGGATGCAGTTAAGTGTTACAAACTTATAAGGAGTTATTTTCTATTCAAGTTAGCAGTGGTTATTAGCTGCCTTTGCATAGCTTTTTTCGGCTACCGCTGTGGTAAGCAAGTCACCATTTGGGGTAAGACTATAAACTGTCTGGTAATTCCTTAGATATGCTCTTTTTTTTTCAAGTCAAATCGTTGCGGAGAGTGGCTACTAGCTATGTCATTGAAACCCCTTACCATATGTCATTTAAAAACTGCCATTTTTAAGTAGCTGGAGTGCTTTTAGTCAGGAACACAGGTATAAGGTAAGAAAGTAATTACATATTGTTATCCTAAATGTTAATAGCTACATAGCTACTTTTAGGACTAATGAACTGGATGATGCCTTCTAAAACTAGGTAACCAGGATCTAAGACTTGCACTTCAGGTAAACTAGACGAATGTAGCCTTATCGTTACTTTTGTATACGTATTTTATAAAGACAAAATTCAACTTCTACCAGATTCTAGTTCGAATTACTTGTGCACAATGACTTGCTCACCATTTGTGCTGAAGCACACCACTAGTATAAGTTTACAGTAAGGGAACTGCATTAGTGAAACATTTGAAGCCAATAAGAAACATTTGTACTAATCTACATACACTATACTCACTTAGAATTGATACCACTATAACAACAAAACAAAGACAGCCATAGAATGACTGTATGGTGATTTGGCAATGAATGTTTACCTTCAGAAAATAATGTTATTATTAATTCTCTGAGTTTGTGTGCCTCTGCTGGTATGAAATACAATTATAGTTGTGTATAACACTTTTACTTGAATACGCTTCAAAACATGTTCTAATACTACTTCAATAGCTACAATATATATATTTATTGCAGCTTTGATATTTTTACTTGAATATTTCCGCATCACGCGAGCGTTCTGTATTCTCCCATATTGTACGGTTTATATTGTACGCTACTTGTAGCGCGCGCGTAGCGAGTCAAATCAGATGAAAATTGTATTGTAACCGGTTGAAGAAAAAGTTTCAAGAAGCAATAGATCGCTTATCCCACTCGTTCGTACCATATGGGAAATGATATTTTTACTCTCACCGCCACCTTTTCCACTCGCCTTTGGCTCGTGAAAATATTTTGCGTGGCTCGAAATATTTCCCATATGTACTCTACCGTGCTATAAGTAGTATATATATATATATATATATATATATATTCCAAGCTAGATATCTTCATAATGTTATCTTAGGTACATGATGAGAGAGATAACTCATGTTATCACATAGTGTTATCTCACTGCTATATTGCCATTACCCTAGTAGTTATAGCAACCTGCCTGGCTTACCACTTTTCAGGGTTTTTACAGCTACCTTACTCTAGTGGAGTAACCAGGTTAGAGCTGCTGCTAAAATATCTTGGCTAGGGGTATGAGGAGCCCCTAGAGGGTTATAGGGCCAACTTTACACCAAGAGTTACCAACAAACTACTTCAGTGAAGATATCTAGCATGAAATAAACCTTTATTATACTTGTCAGAGTGATATGGTTAGATATTTCACTCTCAGGTTTTATTTTCAAGAGCCAGAGGCAAATGAAAATAAGCCTGAGAGTGGATATCACTCTGATGAGTACACTAGATATCTTCACTACTATAGTTAGTACTAGGACTGGTAACTCACTGGGTGAAGTTTTGGTGAAGTTGGTTGTAGGGGCTCCCCATACCACCCCCAGCTGATATTTTAGCAGCTGCTCTAACCAGGTTTAGTAGGCTACTACCAGAGGAAGGTAGCTGTAAAAACCAGGATAAGTGGCTAGTTTGGCTGGTTGCTATAACTACTAGGGTAAGGAGCTTGAGCAGTAAAAGATATCATTGTGAAGATATCTAGGGTGGAATAAATATACATATGTATATATATATATTATTCATTTGATACAGGAGAATATCACGAGTCTGTTGGCTTAGTATTTACGCGAGTGACGCAGGCACGAGCGTAAATACCGCCAATCAGACAGACGAGTGATATTCTCGGGTATCCAATGGATAATAAATTTATTAGGTACTGCTCATGGGCGAATACCTTGGTAACAAGAAATTTACCTAGGGGGACGTAATAACCCAACGTAATAACTATGAACACAGGTGATATGGAAAAAATATTGCCCTAAGCCACATCCTGTTTACTTTAATGCATTTTCTATGTGGCAACAGTTATCAGGCTCTGTTCAGTACCTAATAAATATATTTATGTCATAATATTCTTCTTACAATTCCGTTTGGTATATTCAGAGAGTGTTAATTCTTGTGTTTATTTCCTTTACACCTGTATTGCATCATCTCATGTGTTTCTGGTTGTGTTAGCTACTTCGTGAATTTTGTAAGGTTTACTAGTGTGCTGCTGATTATTTATAAGTGTTACATCACGAGGTGGAGGTCGGTATGGGATTTACACAACCGAGGGCCGAAGGCCCAAGGATAGTGTAAATCCCGTACCGACCGCGCACCGAGCTGTGCAACCGACTTGTACCATGGCTCTAGGCTATAAGAAACGCATAACAACCTTTTTTTCTGTAGCCTCATTGGTCGCCGCTTCGCTTAGCTACAGATCGTAATTCTAGGCCACGGGCAAAAAATATTCACCTCCTAGGCGGTGTATAAGTGATTTATTCACCCCGAATTGAGAAATCTGATTGGACGGTTTGAACGAACCATGGTACAAGTTATCTTGTTGTTGTCCAATCTATTATTGAATTAAATCTTACTATCGAACCCAGTAGTTATAAGATACTACACAGAGTAGTTATAAGATACTACACAGAGTAGTTATAAGATACGACACAGTGTAGTTATAAGATACGACACAGAGTAGTTATAAGATACGACACAGAGTAGTTATAAGATACGACACAGAGTAGTTATAAGATACTACACAGAGTAGTTATAAGATACTACACAGAGTAGTTATAAGATACGACACAGTGTAGTTATAAGATACGACACAGAGTAGTTATAAGATACTACACAGAGTAGTTATAAGATACGACACAGAGTAGTTATAAGATACGACACAGAGTAGTTATAAGATACTACACAGAGTAGTTATAAGATACTACACAGAGTAGTTATAAGATACGACACAGAGTAGTTATAAGATACGACACAGAGTAATTATAAGATACTACACAGAGTAGTTATAAGATACGACACAGAGTAGTTATAAGATACTACACAGAGTAGTTATAAGATACTACACAGAGTAGTTATAAGATACGACACAGAGTAGTTATAAGATACGACACAGAGTAATTATAAGATACTACACAGAGTAGTTATAAGATACGACACAGAGTAGTTATAAGATACTACACAGGTTTTCCATGCTTTACTGCTGACCTAAATATATTGTATTCTATATTATTATTTCTAGTTCGTAAGAAGAAGAAAATGTAAGACTACAACAAAAGGTATGTGAATGATAAGTCATAGTTCATAAGGTATGTGAATGGATGAGTCGCTTTCATAGGGTATGTGAATGATAAGTCATATTTCCTAAGGTATGTGGAATGATGATTCAGTATTTCATAAGGTAAGTGAATTATGAGTCATATTTCATCAGTATGTGAATGATTAGTCATATTTCATCGGGTATGTGAATGATGATCATATTTCATATGGGTAACTGTGAATGATGAGTCATATTTCCAAAGGTATGTAATGATGATCATATTCATAATGTATGTGAAGATGAGTCATATTTCATAGGGTATGTGAATATTGAGTCCATCTTTCATAAGTATGTTGACTGGAGTCATATTTCATAAGGTATGGGGGGAGTGCCTTCTGAGTCATTCTTTCATAAGGGTATGTGACTGCTAGTCGTATTTCGTAGGTATGTGAATGATGAGTCATATTTCATAGGGTATGTGAATGATGAGTCATATTTCATAAGGTATGTGAATGATGAGTCATATTTCATAAGGTATGTGAATGATGAGTCATATTTCATAAGGTATGTGAATGATGAGTCATATTTCATAAGGTATGTGAATGATGAGTCATATTTCATAAGGTATGTGAATGATGAGTCATATTTCATAAGGTATGTGAATGATGAGTCATATTTCATAAGGTATGTGAATGATGAGTCATATTTCATAAGGTATGTGAATGATGAGTCATATTTCATAAGGTATGTGAATGATAAGTCATATTTCATAAGGTATGTGAATGATAAGTCATATTTCATAAGGTATGTGAATGATAAGTCATATTTCATAAGGTATGTGAATGATAAGTCATATTTCATAAGGTATGTGAATGATAAGTCATATTTCATAAGGTATGTGAATGATAAGTCATATTTCATAAGGTATGTGAATGATAAGTCATATTTCATAAGGTATGTGAATGATAAGTCATATTTCATAAGGTATGTGAATGATAAGTCATAGTTCATAAGGTATGTGAATGATGAGTCATAGTTCATAAGGTATGTGAATGATTAGTCATATTTCTTGCTATCACTAAAGCCTTGATTCTGTGAATCATTATTCGACTTTATTCTTAGTATCCACTGCCTCCTAGTTCTGTGATAATTTGGACATAGCTATATTCATGACAGATGAACACACTGGTTTGTATTTTTAGGTGCAGTTAGCTAATGTTATTGTAGACATGAGGCATTTATACACAAAATTGAAAAGAAAAAAAGAAAAGAAAGAATTCATTAAGTCTGCATAATTTATAAAAATGCAAGCAAATAATGAATAAATTAGCTCATGGTAACACATCACACACTGTCTCTGCTTCCTAACATGACATCATACAATCTATTCTTCTAGTTTCTTTGCCTGACATCATACTAGGATTGATAATTACATCACTATTACTAAAGGAGTGACATTGGCCATTTTTCAGGCAGATAATGCAGCTTCAATACCAATTTCCATTCCAATAGCTTGTATTTTATGCCTTATAACAACTAATATGTTTCCTATCTATCTTTATAACAAGTGATATGTCTCCTATCTATCTTAATTATAATAATAGTGACAATATATAACATAGCTACAATAATAGTGATATGTCTCCTATCTATCTTTATAACATTTATAATAATAGTGATAGCGATATAATCTCCTATGTTTATAATAATAATAATAATAGTGCTATCATCTTTACAGGTTCTAACGATTATCCTACACAAGAAACTCATACCGGTTTGTTCATTATTCAATAGTGAACTTTGTTCAGAGTAGCTAACTAAATTCAGTTACTAGCTATGCCTCCTATCTTTATAACATAATGATAAGTACAGCTTCTAAAGGTCGTCCTACACCATAAAGTATGTTCATTCTTCACTGAACTTTGTTCAGTATCTCTTATCATATGTTTTGGATTAAATTCACTTACTATTGTTACTAAATAAAAACTTTTATAATAGATAAAAATCAGTGAAAATTAATGCACTAATACTGTTTACCGCTAGAAATTAAGAAGTGCAGAACTCATTACATTGTAATATGTTTAAGCACTGAATGTGCAATTTATTCCTGTCACATTTTACTGGAGCTTTTATTCATAAGTCACTTCATATAAATTTGTATAGGTTCCACTGGAGACGCTAAATTAAGAAATCTGTCTAGAGGTAAGTTGACACCTTAAAGACAATTGTTGGCACAAATAAATTTGTCCTTGAACATAATAATATGACATGACAACGTTTACAATAAACAAGCTATAATAGCTAATAGCTTCATACTTCTATTCTTACTTATTGTCTGTGGATTTATAATGTATCTAGAATCAAAAAGAAAGGGAACAAAGAATGATACAGAGACAGGTATGTTGTTGTCTCCTGTTTGTTTGTTTGTTTGTTATACAAAATTAGTAAAAAGAATTTATATTTGCTGCCTAAGAATTTTAACTAGTGATGCGCTTGAGCACAAATGGCAAGCAAGCCTAAAACTAAAAAAAAAGCAACAAAAAACAAGTCGAGTTATTTATTGTGATATTCATTCTAAGTAGTAGTTGTAATGCACAATACTTTCACACTTAGCTGAACATACCTACATAAGGCTTACCTTTGTGGTTAGTCTAGTGGACAATGAATTTTCAAGTAAATACTTTTGCGTAGGGCTTATGACAAATAGCTATTAACTTACCACCGCCACTAAATAGTAGATAAGTAATAGTAAATAGTAGTTGACCTTTAATAATATAATACAGAATTACTCTCTTACCCAGTTTCAGGAATAGCGATAACTTCTGTAGTATCCAATTTATGCCATTCTGACTACACAAACTAGCCAGCTCTACCAAAAAATAAACATAGCCAGAGTTAATTTTGTAACTTAAGCTAACAAATATGGAACTACGTACTTACCTCAGCCTCTCCCAAGTAATGGTGTCTTCCTTGGTTATAATATTTAGCCACTCTGGCTACCAGTGGCACTAGACAACCAACGAGCGGGCGTTTAGCAGCCCCCCCAAAAACGACAAAGTTTTTCAAATTATGTTTGGTAAAGGGTTTCAATGCCATAGTAATCGTTCACAGTAACTTTTTGGGACTTGAAAAACAAGCGTTTCAAAGGAATTATCTCCACAATTTGGAGCCAAAGTTTCAAGTAAGAGTTGTTTAAAGCTGTAGAAAGTGGGGTCAAGCAGTTATGACATTTGATTTCAGCAAACAAATACAAAATCACTCTCTTATCTGATTAATGGTAACTTTTGTAGTATCAAACATCAACCATTATGATAATCTCAATCACCAGTAACTCTTGAACAAGCTCCATAAAAAATAAGCCAGTGTTATTATTTGTAATTTTAGCCAACAAATATGGAATTACTACTTACATCATTCTTGAGTATTGATAACTTCTGTAGTATCAAATTGAAGTTACTTTGACCATCTGAATTACCTTGAATTCTTGACAGGCTCTCACCTACAAAAACAAAAGACAATCAATTTTAGCACACAAATACAAAATTACTTTCTTACCTCATTTTCTTGAGCAGTGGTAACTTTTGTAGTACCAAATTTGAGCCAATCTGACTATTTGAATGTTGACAAGCTCTTAGCTACAAAAAAGAAAGGCCAGAGCTAATTTTGCATATTTTTAACAAATATGGAATTACCTACTTACCTCAGCTTCCCTCCATAAAACGGCGAATTTGAAATTAAGTCTGGAAAAGGGTCTTCAATGCCATAGTAACAGGTAGAATCAACTGTTAGTTTCTTGAAAAGCAAGCATTTTCGCAGGAATTTTCTCACACTTTGGAGCTTAAGTATAAAGTAAGGCTTGCTATGCAGTAGTTTCAGAATAAACTAGGGTTAAGCCTAAAAAGCCGTGTTTTTTGGAGAAAAAAGTTCCACGCGCGCGCGTTTAAAGGGCATACGTACCATCCCACATACATATATATATATAACATATACCCGATTTTGCATTATCCACCCCTAATACTGTCTTGCTCGCTCGCTTGCCAATTAGTAATGTGTTTTAATATTGTGCAAGTGGGTAATTGAGCTGCAGGGTGTTACCCACAAAAGCTATTATAGACCTACGAAAAGCTGACAGCTTTGAGTTTTCTCAAAAAATCAGCCTGAAATTTTAATCATAGTTCTGAGTAAGTTCATACCAAATCAACAGTTAGCAGAGCGTGACAGACAGACAGACAGCACAACTAACATGTGCTGAGGGCGAATGCCTGCATGTGTACTGATGACATATAAAACAACAGAAACCACAAGATTGACTAACAAATAATGCCACGCTTTACCATATCTGACTACATGTCGTGCTCAAATTACAAAAACTTCAAATGAAATTTTACTTACTTTTATGGTCCTACTACTACTATTATTGACATGAGACATCTCAAAGATTCTGCTTCAAAGATAATCAAACCACTTGTTTATTTGTTCTTTAAGATGGTCTCAGAAAAAGAAGAGTTCCTCCAAGTTAAAGAATTGTTGTTGTAACTTGAACTGTCTCACTCACTTAAATAGTATAATTTGCATTGTTTGGAACCAATTGGAATGTTTTTTTGTTGTTGTTGTTGTTGTTTTGCTTATTGTAATCAATTGAACTATACTCTGGATGTGATCTCGATGAACTGGGCTTCATTCAAAGGAGGAGGGAAAGGGAAGCCTTGGGGTTTGCATTGGCAATGACATATTTTTGTATATTAGAGGCCCTTTTACTTAAATTCCTATATTTTTAGTTGCTATGTTTTTGTTTTGTTATTGTTGTGTGTCACTGATGAAGTTTAAGAACTATTAGTGTTACATTATGGCTGTAGCTATACAATACAGTTGGCTACTAATAGTGTTGCAAAACTTATTTAGCTAATGTTACAGTATTATGTTTTACCAAATTTATAAATATCTTCATGACTTACTCAGAGGTCTCTAGAATATATTCCATTCTAAAAAGCATTGGAAATAAGTGTATCATTTGTATATATTCATTGTGGCATGGAAATAATTGAAGTAAGTGACTAAAACAGGCTTTCATCAGGCCTTAGAGGGAGAGAATGGGTTCTTATTACTTTACGTCAATACATAATCACTGAATAAGCTAGACTGACTGGAATGAAAAGTTCTAGAACATATATAGCATGCTGTAGGTCTGGGTATGAATAGAGGTGAGAACAACAGCAATTAACACATGTGGTAACACATCATTAGAACTGAATAAGGTGTGAAGTGATAGCAATTAATTAAAGGCAAACGTGTCTGGAGTGTCTGGATACACTACAATCAGGTTATAAGAAACTGGTACCATACCGAATTAAACTATTCTTTGTGATTCCCTGCTCCATAGCTATAGCAAGTATCTTCAAGTTCACTTTTCCTTTCTTTCTGTAATCTCAAGGAATTTTAGCACTTGTAATTTGCCTTCTCAAATAGTGTGCTTGCAAGATTACATCCAAAGATTTCTTTACTTGAAGGAGAAATAAAGTTTAATACAAGTCACATATGATGTACATATCGTAGTTCATATGCTACACAACTGCAGTATTAGAACTCTCTTCACATCCTATGCAGAGCCATCTGGGCTCTAGAGCGATCACAGATTAGCTAACAGCTTACATTGACAAACAGCTAACATCACTGCCAATGTAAACTGCAAGAATTATAGAGAAGTTGATTTTGTATCTTGTGCATGCGCCTAAACAATATATTTCACAGGATCAAAATCGTCTGTAGTAGTTTGTATCTCACCATTGATATCCATCATGATTGACCAGCATTCAAAGTATGCCCCTCTTGGCCTGAACACAGAATTTATCAGTGAATTGACTGACTTTAGAACTGAAAAGAAGGTTATTTCAGGAAAAGTACAATTAGTTTATGTAAGTCCTGAAAGCATAATCAATAATGAGAAGTATCGAAGAATGCTTCTATCTACTGCATACAAGGACAATCTAGTAGGGTTAGTAGTTGATGAGGCACACTGTGTGAAAACATGGGGGAATGATTTTCGGATAGCTTTTGCGAATATTGGAACTTTGAGAAGCTTAATTCCTGAGCATGTCAGAGTAATGGCTTCAACTGCAACATGCACAGCTACTACAGTAGAAATTATAACAGAGCGTCTTTCATTAGTGCAGCCTGAAGTGATTGCACTTTCACCAAATTGGTCCAATATTATTTCTCTGTTCGACCTCGTATTAGCCTGGAAACTCTCAGAACAACTAATGCAAGACAGAACAATGTTTAAAAAAAACTGTACTGTTTTGTAGAAACTACCAGGATTGCGGTAATTTATATGCAGAAATACGACATGAAACATTTACAGAGCCACCCGGCTATCCAAATTTAGATGAATCCAGGATTGTGGAATTGTACACACGAATCTCAAGGTCTGAAAAGCGAGAAGCTGTGATTAAACTCTTTCTGCCTGCAAATAGTAAAATAAGACTAATAATTGCAACCACAGCATTTGGCATGGGTAGTTATTTAGAAGAGACCTCATACATTGCCAGTCAAGTTGAGAGAAGGGGTGAAAGCTGAGCTTGACAAACTTACATGCAGTGGCATTATTGTAGAAAGTGATAGTAATTGGAGTAGCCCCATTATCCCAGTAGTCAAACCAGAAGGTACGGTCCGCATGTGTGTTGACTATAGAGACCTGAATGCTATTACTCCTCAGGTACAGTGGTTTATGCCATCTCTTGATGACATTGTTGAGAAAGCCGGAAATGCATTGATCTTGTCTAAATTAGACCTGGCCAAGGGATTTTACCAGATTCATATGGATGAGGCCAACTCTGAGCTCACTACATTTACCTGTCCATTCAGCTTCGATTCACTAGGATGCCGTTTGGGCTAGAATGCCCCAGCTGTCTTTCAGTTGGTGGTAGAAACTATTCTGAGACCTTGCAATCTGTTCGTCAAACTACATCGACGATACGCTCATCTATTCTTCTTCATGGACAGAGCATCTGACCCACATCAGACTAGTACTCCAAACTCTAAGAGATGCGGGTCTCACAGTGAAGAGAAGTAAGAGTGAGTGGGGTCGATCATCCATTGTGTATTTGGGGCACCTCGTAGGCAACGGACAGCTTGCTGTCCCAGACCACCGAATATCTGCGTTGAAGAACTACAAAAAACCGGTAACAAGAAAAGATCTGCGAGCATTCCTTGGAACAGTTGGGTATTGCAGAAAGTTTGTGCCAAACTTCACCGGTTGGTTCTCGGTTTTAACTCCGGCAACCAGTGGTAAGGCTCCAAACAGGGTGGAGTGGACCCAGGAGAGAGACAATGCCTTTTGTAAGTTGAAACAGTGTTTGTGTAACTTTGTTATTCTCACAGTCCCACAGGTTGATGATGAATTCTCACTACACATGGATGCCTCAGGCACAGGTCTGGGCACTGTGTTGAACATGCATCGGGAAGGCAAAGAGCTTCCAGTTGCTTTTTACTCTCGCCAACTCAAGGGTGTAGAGTCCAGATACTCAATAACTGAGTTGGAGAGCCTCGCTATTCTGGCAAGTATCCAGCATTTCCTTCACTACCTCTCTATGGTCGGCATTTCGTGGTAGTTACCGACCACACACTGTGTTGTGCCCTGACTAGAGGTACACAACTGAATCAAAGATTGCAGAACATTGCACTGAAGCTCCAGGGTTACAGTATGGATACAGTATATCGCCCAGGAATACAGAATGGAAATGCTGATGGGTTAAGCAGGCAGGCATGGGTACCTGACACCAGACCCAGTCTCAAGGATATTCCGCCAGAACCACGGGTCCAGGCTAAACCGGGGGGAGATGTGGAGCCAGGGCCTGGTGCTAAGACAGGGACCAAGGAACAGTGAACTTCATTAATCATGAACATACTCTTTTATGTCACGTGATTTCTGGTGGTATATTAGTTGTGTTTTTGCTGAGTTGTATTTTAGTCTACCGTATAGTCCTGTGTGTGTGTTTGTCTTGTGTTTGTATATCTTTCACCTTTTACTTACCTTGACATGCGCACCGCAGCCACCTCGTGGACTCTGGTGGCAGCATAACTAACTACATCCTGGGGAAATCTATTAGCTACGCTCTCCCTGGGACGTCATTCAACCTTCACCCGCATCCCGCCCACAAGAACTCTCTTCAGATCCCATGCAGAGCCATCTGGGCTCTAGAGCGATCACAGATTAGCTAACAGCTTACATTGACAAACAGCTTACATTGACAAACAGCTAACATCACTGCCAATGTAAACTGCAAGAACAGGAAGTATAGAGAAGTTGATTTTGTATCTTGTGCATGTGCCTAAACATCTACAGTACGTCCAGCTATAAAAGAAGACAGTAACACGGGCAGTGGATAAAGTGGAGTTTAACAGGAAAATGAAGACTGCCATTATAGTGGGGCTACTTCTGTTTGCAACAAGTAGTGTGAACGCACTGCCATCTGTAGATGAGTATAAAGATAAGGAGGTAGAAATCAGTGGATTACCAAATAATCAACGTAAGATTGATGAAGCTAGTAACGTTATATTTGTAGTACAGTATCACATTGATTGATGATTAGAATATTGTCACTGCTTAACTGACTTATGTAGGTCCTGTCTATCATGGAAACACAATTGCCTTGCAGACATATGTAAGGCATCTCTATGTGTCTTGTGCTGGTAACCAGTGTGCTAGGAGTGGCTGCCCACGTATGGACATGGTGGGTCACGATTGGTACAAGTGCTGGGGTGAAGTATTTCGAATTTACCGTCAAAGAGGCAGAGGAGTTGTCAGAGTTGGAGACAGAGTGGGTTTCTATTATCCACGACAAAATACTTGGATGGGATGTGCTGGGCACATTTGTGGCAAGGCAGGATGCCCAGGCCATCCCAATAGACGTACTGGTTTTCAACACAGACACAAATGGAGAAGTTGTTGGGGCGAAGTTTTTCGAATTTACGTAAAAGGCAAGAGGAGAGGTGCTACTGTGAATTCAGATGATGATGTAGCTATATTCTACCCACGAGAGCATCGCTGGGTAGGTGTGGGTCCTCATAAAATGAGGAAATATCCTTGCTTGGGAAGGAGATTACCCCCAGCGGTAAATAAATATGATGGGTGTGTCTGGGAAACATTCCATCTGTGGAGGAAACCTTATTGACGAATGATTTGTTAAAGTGGATCATTGAACTTGAAGAACAAAATTTAGTTGTACTGATTTCACTAGTTGTAATTTCATTTGCTTTTACTGTTAGCTTTGTCAACATAAATTTGTATTGTAGTTCTAATAATGCATTGGTAGTGGAATACACTCAATATGGCACAGTATAATGCAGAGTTAGTGTATAATGTGGAACTAGGGTAACAGGGTGGGCGGGATTAGGATGGTTGGTAGAGGGTAGGTGATCAAGTGAGATATTCACATGACAGTCAGAAAATTACAAGCACACACACACTCAAACTCACCTTATAAGAAGGTGATTTTGAGTGTGTGTGTGTGTGTGTGTGTGTGTGTGTGTGTGTGTGTGTGTGTGTTGGGGGTGGGGGGAGGGTTAGCTTTGAGTAAATATTTTAGATATGAAGCATGGATTGTCGGCATTTTTGCCTGTAATAATATTGGCCACAGGTCATTTCTAGTGCAGACAACTGTATTCTTGTGTCATGGATCTTGAGTGTGTGTGTGTACAGATGAAAAATCATCAGGAGGGAAGAAAATGATTTAGCATGTTCATTTTTTATTTAGTTCTTAAAAAGCAAGTCAAGTGACTCGTGTACATTCTAAATTGAGCTGACTAAACATTAGTGGGTACAGATGCAGACAACCATGCAAAACTTGTGAGCCCTATCTCCTGCCCTACAGAGGATCCAGGGGAGGCACAGCTCCCTGGCTTTTAGATTGGGTGCAACTGGTCCCCTAGCTCCCATTGGTTCTTATACCAGTGATGAAGCATGAAGCTATACATGTCTGGTTAGACATATTGCAACTCAGCATATACTTTATGTGGGTGGGATGCGGGTGAAGGTTGAATGATGTCCCAGGGAGAGCGTAGCTAATAGATTTCCCCAGGATGTAGTTAGTTATGCTGCCACCAGAGTCCACGAGGTGGCTGCGGTGCACTTGTCAAGGTAAGTAATAGGTGAAAGATATACAAACACAAGACAAACACACACACACAGGACTATACGGTAGACTAAAATACAACTCAGCAAAAACACAACTAATATACTGCCAGAAATCACGTGACATAAAATAGTGCGTTGATGATAAATGAAGTTCATCTCAGTCCCAGCACCAGGCACTGGCTCCACACTTTACTTTCAGAGTCTTTAAAACCTCCTCCTAATAGCAAAGAACATTTAACTTTTAACCAACTACAAGGTTAGCCAGACAAATTGAACCAACTACAAGGCTAGCCAGACAAATTGAACCAACTACAAGGCTAGCCAGACAAATTGAACCAACTACAAGGCTAGCCAGACAAATTGAACCAACTACAAGGCTAGCCAGACAAATTGAACCAACTACAAGGTTAGCCAGACAAATTGAACCAACTACAAGGTTAGCCAGACAAATTGAACCAACTACAAGGTTAGCCAGACAAATTGAACCAACTACAAGGCTAGCCAGACAAATTGAACCAACTACAAGGTTAGCCAGACAAATTGAACCAACTACAAGGCTAGCCAGA
>WLWD01001139.1_pt1 | contig 23121 bp, 11 predicted proteins | sample 6712731 | NCBI WGS metagenome assembly WLWD01 (sample SAMN12718690, study PRJNA576275) | sponge metagenome | isolation source: marine sponge | host: Mycale hentscheli | place: New Zealand: South Island, Marlborough, Capsize Point | collected 2014-11-01
CAATTATTACAAATTATTGTATCAGCCCTTGAGTAAATTGTAGAGCTTTTGCTGCTATGTCTGTACAAATTAAAGTTTTTGTTGTGGGGCTCGTCACACCTGTTTCCTCATGTACAAACTCATATATTGTATACACTTACACATGTACATGTGTGTAGTATATAAAGTGCCACTGTGGTCTCCTCTTTCATTCATGTTAGTAAGAGGTACTTTCTTGCTTTTTTTTCCTTCTTACATTCATAATGTATATTTAGTTTTCTAAAGCATTCCTATTTAATGGTTATTATTGAGACCTTTATCGAGTAGAGATGAGCAGTGTAACATCAAGTGCTGTACTGTACTGTAGTGAAAACAGCATTGTGTTCCTGAAAGGAGCACTGGACCTTTGGTAACATGTAATTACTTTCCCTTCTTTGTTACAGGTTTGAGATGCAAGAGTGTCCAAGGAATTGCCATGGATACGTTTCCAATGACGATTCAATCCTTGTTTGAAGGAAAATCTACTGGAACATTGAGGACAACTAAACTTATTACTGACACTGTCATAATCCAACTCTTTAAGAGCTTCATACTGGAAATTTACAGTATTTTATTTTTGTGGAATAGTTCATCAGTATTTTGTCAATGGCATGGGAATGTTATACTAGCTTACAAGCAGACTGCATTTTCAGAATAAAGTTGACTAACATAGTACTCAAGGTTTCTTCAGTTAGTGACCTCTTAGTGCTGCCTTGAGTCATCACGTCGATCGTACTTAAGTTGTATTAACTAGTAATACAATGCTACCATTTACTCTAACACATTGGAGAAACATTTCTATGAACAAATTGGGGTGGGGGAGGGGGGAAGGGAGGAGGAGGCGAGTGAGATGCATGGACCCTGGAAATGTACTTGTATGTTGCTCTCACTGTCGCTACTAGATACATACACAATCATGTACTTTGCTCCATTCACTTTATGGAGTTGTGGTCTGTCGACTTAAGAATATGTGTCACCAGTATAACATTTACTTCAACTTTTAGAATAAGCAGTCACGCCCAAAATTGAAGCCACACCCTTTGATTGTTGTGTGAACAAGTATTATAATTATAAAACTACAGTTACAAAATATTGATGTGTACCTACAGCTATTTTTCCAATGTACTAGCATGATTGAGGTGCTGCTTGGGGTGGGTCTGTCAGCACACAAATGGTCAGCCCCGCAGCGATGGTCAGCCCCCGCAGTAATGGTCAGCCCCGCAGCAATGTTCAGCCACCCAGAGATGGTCAGCCCCGCAATGCGCATGCGCATGTGCATGTGCTTAAGGTTCAAAGTTCATTTGATTGGCCTGCGCTCTGAGGTCAAAGGTGAGGGTCAGCCGTTCTGCACATAACGTCGTCCATATTTAATATAATATACGTGACGATCTGTGAAGTGGACTCCACAAAGATGCACCCCAGTAGGATTGGCTTATTTCAACTATTTAACCAAATGACGCTGCCAATGGGAGGTTCAGTGGGATTGCATTCATGAATATCATTTTCAATTGGTGCATGAGACGCGCGATTAGTCTCGCAAGCCAAACCCTTTACCGACTTTGGCCCACCCCGACTTGGTTCCACTTAATTCTTATAAATTACTCGTATGCAAGTAGAAGCAATGACTAAAATACTTTGCTAAGTCTACTCAGCATAGAGCCAGTGCTACAGCAAAAAATATGCCAAGTGGTAAGCCAAAATAATAATACATTTTCAATGGGAGCGGTGGTACAGCGATACCACCGGTGGGCGTGGCCGAAGCTTCCGTGATGTCATCATGAAAATCCCTCGGATACTGTATCGTTGCCGTCTACATTATCCGTGTAACGGGATTTATTTTTTGGTTGTGTAGTGTGCGTCAATTTGAGTGTTAGCCAACACCCAACTTGCTTAGTGCTACACATATTATGGCCAGTTTGAAGGAGATTGTAGGTAGGGAAGGGCGTGTTTTCGAGAGGGAAACTTTAGCATGTGTCCGGCAACTTCCTAATGCAACAGCGAGCAGCAAATCACCGTTTCTGCTGCTTCCAGAAATTGTAACTATCCCTACAGTGCCTTATTTTGGACCTGGAAGGTACCACAGATACAGAATTGACGACTTCCCTTCAAGAGCAGCACATTCTTATTCCTCTGTAAGAAATAAGCATACTGAATTCAAGGGTTTTCTATCTGGCAATCATGCTTTTCGAGACTCTAATGTTTCGATTGATTGTGACCAAAGTCTTGGTGATATGTCAAATAACGAACTAGTATCACGAGGTGTTCAAAAAGTGGATATTATAATTCGGGCGGCACAAGGGACTCCAGTTGTACTCATAGAGGTTGAATCAAGTAGCAATGTTGAAAGCACAGTGGCCAAACTTTCGATCGGATTAATGAGTCAACTTCTATATTTAAGAAGACGTGGAATGTTTATCGATAAAGTCAAGGGTTTTTTCATGCCCGTTAATGAAGGATATGCTGAAGAAGTTACTGGTACATTTGTTGATGAAGACATTCAATTTGAGTTCACCAGGATAGCGTTAAAACGTGATGAGGTTGAAGACTCCATCGTTCAAGCTTGGCGAAATCAAAAGAATTTGGTACCATTGCTCAGTAATTCTTTTTTATGTCTTCCCATTAATCCACAATCAATTCAAAGATGTTTTGGCAAAAACGCTGTTCAAGTGAGGTCTGGGCTTTCAATTGTCATACATGATAGTGAGAAAAAATTGTACTTCAAGTACAGTGTTGAGTCAAACAATCCAGAAATGTTGTTAGTGGTTCAAGGTAATAATGGTAATAGACCTGCATTATCAGTCTATCCTGTTGGCTTATTCCTGGCTTTTAATACAACTTTCTTTCAAATTCCAGAAATGTTACCATCTATCAAAAAACACGATATTACTTCTAGTGCTATCTTGATTGAACTTGTAAATGGGACAATACAAGCACTACAAGAGTTGCATGAATTGGGCAATGCTCACAATGATGTGAGACTTGAAAATATTTGTTTTCGTCCCACAGACCATACTCCAGTCTTGATAGACTTTGGTAGATCTTGTGATGTGTCTAGATCTCTTAAGGCTGGTAGATTTGGACATTCAACCATGTATGAGTTTCATGAACGATCATGGAATGCCGGAAAACTTGACTTTAGGCAAGTGTCCATAATGATAACGTACATACAGAGTACGAATGCTAGTATAGATTATCACCAAATAAAAGTGAATGATCAAGCCCATCAATTTCTTCAACAGATGTTCTCTCAAGGTATGTTAAATGTTTAGCATGAATATTATACCAATGTATGATCTCTCGTTTCCTTAGGTGTATATGACGGAAATTTGTACAACGACTGGTGTCGTTCACTTTGTGAGGATACACAGAATTGACAATTTCGAAGAAAAGAAATGAAATGCTGTCCAAGTGACTAAACCTTTCAACCCAATTGAAAAATTATCACATTTTAATTTACGTCACAAGAAGTGTAACTATTTTCCTCTAGGAGACCTAAATTGGGAGGGAGTGGTTACCCAGAAACCATATCGTGTAGGTGATACAAGGCACATGAGATGAACATGGCCACCAATTGGGGTAGGCGTGACAGCTTTCCTTTCCGTAAAACAAGTGCGTTTGTTTGTCGGCTAATGTATTTTCTATGGGGAAAGAACGGGAGGAGACTTAAATTGGGAGGGAGTGGTTACCCAGAAACCATATCATGTTGGTGATACAAAGCACATGAGATGGATGTGGCCACCAATTGGGGTGGGTGTGGCATATTGACTATCATACAGCTAGTTAATACAAAGATTACACATTTTAAAGCATATATTATAATATGTTTATAAGTGGTTCAAATATATTGGTTAAGATAGATAAGTTATTTAAATATAAGTGGTTAAGATAGATAAGTTATTTAAATATATATTTATAGCTAAGTGGTTAAGATAAGTTATTTAAATACTATAATGTATTTCGACTTCTGGTGGTGGTATTGCTGTCTACAAAAAAAAAGTGCATCGTATCATAACAGCTACAGGTTAAACCATAATGACTTACCTATTTCTTTTTCTTCTTCTTCTTTTTTTCTGTATTAAAATGAAGTAAATTATGAGAATTTTAATACTATATATCTACTCACTTTATTGTTTAAAACTTTTTTTTTTATTTCCTGAGCCACTGGCGGCTCAGTCTTCTCTTCCTTTTGTCCATTCTAACACAATTATATCACAACTGATACTATTCTTCTCCTAAATAAATCTACTCACTTGTTCTGCCATCGGTTCTGGTTCCATGACTGATAGCAGGTGACAAATCTAACCGCTAAGTAGCTACTGATCATGCGCAATCTACACAAAACCGGTGGTAGTCGCGCCGAGAACATTTCTCCCGCCTTTTACTCTTGCACGTACTTGCGCAGCGATTTTTCTGAGTTGCATAAAAACCAAGTAAACTGAGCACCCGCGTTATTGCTACCTGGGTACGAGATTCCGAAAGCAATTGCTGTGTGGATTAGGCGAACTAAGGCTAAGTTCTATACTTTGTGTGACTGTTTCATTTATTTTATTCTTATTTTCTTTTACTTGTCAAGGTTTTGTGCTTTATAACTAATGGAGCTCGATAATCCCAACCTGAAAAAGGAAAGTGCGAATGAAAAACTGGCTCGCCTTGACAAAAGAAACCAGAGGGCACAAGAACTGAGGAGGGCTGAAACCGAACAAGAAAGGCAAGCCCGCCTTAAAAAAAGAAATGAAAAGGGCAGGGCTAAACGCAAAGCAGAAAGTCCTCTAGAAACTGAGCAAAGACTAAAAAATAGAAAAATTGATGAAACAAATGAATCCCAAGAGCACAAAGAAGTTAGATTAGAGCATAAGAGGAGCAAACTAGCACAAGAATCCCTTGATAAAAGAGCTGCTAGATTAAATAAAATAAGAATTCAGCAAAAACATAGACGAACAATTGAGAGCCAAGAGAATCGATCTGCTAGGCTACAAAATATGATGATTTTGCAAAAAGAACATTTAGCCAATGAAACCGGAGATGACAGAGCTGCTCGGCTGGAACGCCTGAGTGTTCTTCGAGATGAACGCTTAGCCAAGGAAACACAAGAAGAGAAAGCTGCTAGACTAAAGCATCAAAGCACTCTTCAGGAAGAAAAAATAGCAAACGAAACTGTACACAAACGGGCTGCTCGACTGAAACATCAGAACAATTTGCAGGGAAAAAAACTGGCTAAAGAAACATCAGATGAACGGGCTGCTCGACTGAAACATCAGAACAATTTGCAGGAAAAAAAACTGGCTAAAGAAACATCAGATGAACGAGCTGTTCGACTGAAGCGTCAATGTGCTTATAAAGAAAATGCTTTGGCCAATGAAACTCCAGAACAAAAATCTGCTAGACTTCAAAACATGAGCGTCTATAAACGACAATTTGCTCAAGATGCAGTATTAAAAGTTGTCAATGCTGAACATTTACATAATAATGAAACTGCTCCTCTAATTCATCAAGCCATTCTTAAAGATAAAGTTGTGAAAGAGAAGATGGACAAATTTCATCACGAAATGTCTTCAATCGAGTCAACAATATGTATTGTATGCTCAGAAAAATTTCCTGGCACTAAAATGGCATCACTGTCAACTACATGTATACGATGTTATCGAGACAAAGCAAACCCAAAACTTTATTCCTCTGAAAACAATATGAATCCTGGAGCAGTGCCCAATGAATTACAGGTTTGTGACAGACATAAATTTGAATTTTCTATTGTATTACAGAACTAACCCGTTGAAATCACTTTAATAATAAACATTGCATAATATAAATGCATCCTCACATTATACACATTTTATAGTTATTCCATCCATGTAACTGTATCTGAGTAAATTTAAATTACATTAAAGCAATAAAAGCATTCTAATAAGCTGTGAAGCATAATTATTAAATATATATATTATATTGATCTATTGATATATAACTGAGTACCATAAAATAATGTTTATATGTTTATATTTATATTCAAAATTAAGGGGTTGTCACAAGCAGAGGAAATGTTGATCTCGACTGTTATGCCACTAATGTCCATCTATCGACTACCCCATGGTCAGTATGGATACAAAGGCCATGTAATCAACCTGCCACAGGATGTCACTTCTTTTGCGTCCAGCCTTCCAAGAAACACAAAAAATCTTGATGTGTTGATCGTGAGGAAACATGGCTCAGATAATACTCACAAGGACTTTAGAGTGAGACGCTCAGTTGTCCTACATGCTCTCCTGTGGCTAAAACAGCACAACAAGTATTATCGTGATGTGACAATTGATATGGAAGAAGTTAAGCAGCTCCCTATTGATGGAAATCTTTCCAATATTACCACTATTGAAGATGCATCCATCAAAATTGAAGACAAAAGCCAGCAACAAGAGGAAAATGATGAAAGTAATCAAGAATTGGGATCCTTTGTTCCAATTACTGTGCAAAAGGGCACAGAAGAAGAGACTGTCAAGAAGTCCATAAATGAGCGACAAAAACCGCATCCAGACAATATAATTCCATGGCCGTCTCGAGGGGACACTCCAATAAACGAGTTTGTCACCGAAGGATACATCTCCTGTGCCTTCCCTACATTGTTTCCCACTGGTAATGGTGATTTTTTGGCTCCAAGACAGCGTACTGTAACGGTGGGGAATTACTTCAAGCATCTGATGCGTTATGAAGATGGCAGGTTTGCCAAACATCCTCGTTTTCGATATTTTGCTCTCAACACCGAAATGAGATGGCGTGCCCTCCAAACTGGTAAGATTTACATAAATCAACACCCAAAAGATGCACGTCTGTCTTTGGAAGACTTGAAGGAAATGATCAGTAGTGGAGGGAAAGAGCTCAGCAAGCGAGTACTACATTATGCCACCAGCTTACGTGGAACTAAGCAATTTTGGTTCAAGCAGCGAAGTAGGCTCATTTCCATGATTGACTGTCTCGGTATGCCCACTGTATTTTTCACTCATAGTGCCGCTGACAATCAGTGGCCTGAGCTGGCTCGTTTGATTGCTGAAAATCCAGATGAAAGTTCCAGCCGCAGCTCTGCAGTCAATAACAACCCGGCCATTGCTGATTGGTTCTTCTATGAACGAATTAGCAAGTTCATGAAAACATTTTATGTGGATGTTCTTGGAGCCACAGACTACTGGTTCAGATTCGAGTGGCAGCACAGGGGATCTCCTCATGTACATGGTGTAGCTTGGCTGCACAATGCACCAGACATTGAGAAACTATTGTCATCTGATGACAGTGCTGAATTGTTGGATGCTGCTGAGAGGATTACTGCATATGTTGATGGCCTGGTTAGTACAATGAACCCAGGAATTCCTGCTGATGGGAACAACATAATCAATTCTATTCCCTTACCTAAGATTAAACCGCATGTGTGCAACCAACAATACCAAGGCATAAATAACTTGGAAATGGACCTGGTTGATTTAGTTGCTACTTGCCAACGGCACACAAGATGCTCAACATCATATTGCTTGAAGCGTAAGAGAGGCAAGCAGGAGTGCAGGTTCGGCTACCCCAAACCATTACAGCAAGTGACTACTATCACCACACAAGAAGGTGAACCTGTAGTGCTGACTTCCAGAAATGACAATTTGTTGAATGCCTACAACCCAGTACAATTGTCAGCTTGGAGAGCCAATGTTGATATGCAGTACATTGTGTCCAGAAACAAAGTCATCAAGTATGTGGCAAAATATGCTACCAAATCTGAGCCTCGTTCAAAAGGTCTGCAAGAAGTATACAGTACAATCATGAAAAGCATCAAAGAGGATGCCACACCACTCAAAGTAGTGCAAAAGCTATTAACAAGCACTATTGGAGAGAGAGATTTTTCTGCACAGGAGACATGTCATCTTCTTTTGATGCTGCCCTTGTTTAGAGCTTCTCGAGATTTCGTTGTTCTTAGTCTTGATGGTTCTCGACAGGTGACCGAAACATTTGAAGAAGACAAATCTGTGACTGTGGACTCCCAACTGGACCACTATTGTGCTCGTCCTGATGTCCCAGAGTTTAGAGAAGTGTCCCTGCTGAAATTTGTTCAGAAGTACAGAATCCCCAAGAAAATTGGCAGTGCACTGGTGCCAAGGAACAAAGATGTAATAGTGATACCACGTCCTTATTGCTCACCAGATCCACAAGGACCACAATATGAGCAATATTCAAAGCAGAAACTCATGCTTCACAAGCCTTTTGTTCAACTGGATGAGCTACTTGGAGGATGTGACACATATGCAGCTGCTTATGCTACTTTTCTTCAGTCTGGTAATGTGCCAAAATCGCTTGCTGATGATATTCATAGGCTAGAAATGGCACAGGCAGAAGATCAACAGACTGTTGATGAAGAGGTGACTATTATTTATATTTTCAAACAATTCATTTTTTATTCTTTTTTATGTATTCTTTTTGCAGGCATGTGATAACGATGACAATGATGATCAAAACAAGAACACTGTATTGGATTGGATGCAGCTCTGCTATCATCACACAGAATTTGAGCAAGTTGCTTCTACTTGTGAAGTCGACTGGTCTGCTGCTGGAAAAAAGTATGACAACTTGCAGGAAATGCCTTCCTTTATTGCACAGCACAAACAGCATTTTGTCTACTCTGCATATGAAACTGAGGCTGAAGCACAAAATTTGAAAGGAAAGCAGAGTGAAGCTTACCAAATAGTATTCAATCACTACCATGGCAAACTGTGTGGGTCACCTCTAAGGATGATCATCTCTGGCACAGCAGGAACTGGAAAGTCATATTTGATAAAGTGCTTGAAGAAATTGTTGGGCGATTGCCTTCGTGTGACAGCTCCAACTGGAGTGGCAGCTTACAATGTAGACGCTTCATTCGCTTCTCAGCATTCCTGTCACTGGAGACTTTAAGGACTTGGAGGGACAGCATCTCAGTGCTCTTCAAGGATCACTTTGTGGCGTTAGGTACTTGATAATTGATGAAATGTCAATGGTTGGCCGAAAACTATTTGGTCAGGTAGACAGAAGACTTCGCCAGGCATTCCCTCAAAGGTATCTGTTTATTGTTACTCGTAACTCAACTGTGTTTCATGTTGTTTTTTTAATGAAAAAAATCTAGATCTCATGAGGTACTGGGTGGATGTTCCTGTCTACTGACTGGAGACTGGGGTCAACTACCACCAGTGATGGACTTGCCACTGTACACTACAGCAACAAAATCTGAACTGTCTGACCTTGGCAGTGCTAATTATCGTCTCTTTGATTGTGGTATTGTTTTGAAACAAGTACTCAGGCAAGAAAGCCTAGACTTTAAAGAGTTACTCATGCGTCTCAGAAATGGTGAAATTACTTTGGATGACTGGAAAGTTCTGATGAAACAGACTCCAGCTGCAGTAGGAAATGCCAGCACATTTCAGGAAGCTCTACATCTTTTTCCAACTGCTGCAGCAGTGGCTGAGTACAATGTTGAAAAATTGCGAACAAATTCTCAGCCAGTAGCAAGAATTGAAGCCATCCATTCTGGTCCTAGAGCTAGCAGAATTCCTGCAAGTGATGCTGGTGGATTGGAACCAGTTATTTTTTTAGCATGCAAGGCACGTGTAATGCTGACTGCTAATCTGTGGGTTCAAGTTGGACTGGTTAATGGAGCACTTGGTACAGTTGTGTCAATTTGCTACGATGGTGCAGATCAATCACCACCAAGTTTACCAGTAGCAGTGACAGTAAAGTTTGATTTCTACACTGGTCCTACTCTGGCAGATGGCACTGTTCCAATAGTTCCACTACGCCGCACATGGTTGTCCTCTACCTACCCATGCTCGAGACTCCAGCTTCCCCTAAAATTGGCCTGGGCAGTTACAATTCACAAGTCCCAAGGTATGACATTAGACAAAGTTGTCATTGATGTGGGGAAAAAAGAATTCTCGGCTGGACTGACTTTTGTGGCATGCTCACGTGTGCGGCATGTAAAAGATCTGCTTTTCAATCCTCCGTTCGCTTTTCAACGTGTAGCACATCTAGCCAGCAGCAGACGTCATAAAGAAAGACTCAATGAAGACCTCAGATTAGAGAAACTCAGCAATAGTTTAGGCTCACAAGCAACACTGTCAGTCAAGTCTGAGTCGTGCACAGATCACAGAATTAGCGAGGAGGCAGAAGAAGCAGAAACAGCAACAAATGTGCCCCATATTCCAATTCCATCATCAGGGGAAGCACATGATGCCTGCTGTAATGGAGACTGCAAAAATGTTATCGCTAATGAACCACCTCTTCCGGTCGAAAGAAAAAAGAGTCTCACTGATGATGTTGTTGTCACTAGCGTTGACACCCATACTCACCAATTCCACTATAACCCTGTCAATGAAGAGTGGCAGCGTGCACAATGTGAAAGGCTTGGATTGCAGTACTGTGGACCAAATGGAGTCACTCCTGGTGGTTCTAATGTCCCATTAACACGTCCGACCAATTTCAAGAGGATAGTTGGCGATGGAAATTGCCTATTTCGATCTTTTTCTTTGATTCTTACAGGATCGGAAGAGCAGCACTTAGCTATACGAGGTGCTATCGTACAGCACATGAGAACAATTGGGGATGCGATATGGCCACATCAGATTGCTCCTCTTCTGAGACAGATTCAAAATCTTGGAGAAGTGCACCTTGTTGGCTCAGTTTATACAGATGCAGAATGGGAGCTGGGAATTGAGCAGTATATTGCAGCAACCAGGATGAATCAAAACAGGGCATGGGGATCGGAGGTTGAAGTCATGGCATTAGCACACCTTCTGGATACCCCAATATACAGTTATGATACCGTGAGTGGTTGGAATCTATATATCCCAGGTATGGTGCATGGTACATTTAATTTCAGTCATACAGATACACATCAAATGGCTATGTATGTGCACCATGCTGTTAACCACTATGATGTGGTCAATTCAGTGCAGTAATTGGTTAAATTTGGCAAAATTTAATAGTGGTCACATCAAATGCATAGCGCACAGGCTTTGTAATTGTTGTCTTTCTTGCTGTAAAGCGGGAATTGTCTTTATGGTAGTAGTTTGAGTTGACTTTATTAGGAGACACCAAAATTAGCATTCTTGGACTCATGTACTGATTTCACAATGTGTGGGCTGTAATAATGTGGAGCCCTGAGCTCTTTGTGTGCTTCTGCAAAGACGACCTCCAGGAATGCATTTTTTGCTGGGATTTCCGGTGTTTCCTGAGCTCACTAACTGGGTGGCAGGGAGTCCCAGTAATCACAAAGTGTCGTCTATGTCCACACATTTCGGTACAGTTCGCCATCCAAACAGTCCTCAAATTATTTGTCCATTTAGAACCTAGCTTGTGTGCCAGTATAAATAACTGGGTATTTTAAGCAGGAGGTCCTAAGTTATTTTTCATCAACTATATTCAACTAAACGTCATATTTTATGCTCATCAAATTTATACTCAAGTTCTTAAAAATTTCAATGTCAAGTATTGAACTCAAGTCTTATAAATTTTGAATATTTTTAAAGTCAAATTCTTATACTCGAGTGCTTCAAGTTTACACCTTAAAGAAAGATTTTTAACTGCAGCAAGCTGCTGACAAGTACACCTTATTTGCTTTAACTTTTAGTATTAACTTTCTTCTTTAAATATGAAGGAGGAAATAAATGGTTTTATCATGAACATAAATTTCATATGACTAGCACAAAATTTTAAGTTCTACTTTTTTAACAGTCCTGAAGCATTTTTTTTGTATCACAAAATATATTATTAAACATTTTCACAAATAATAATAATTACATTCATTAAAATTTTCTAAAAAGGACCCAAAGTAAATATCAGTGCATTTGAAAATGTGACTACTATGGTCCCCTCTGAAATATTCGGAGGGGGGCAATCATCTGTCGAAGATGAGTACAGATGATTGTCCATATCTATCATATGTCACATCCAAAATTACCAACTTTTAAACAATAGTAAATAACACATATGCAATACATTCTTGGAATAGTGTACAGTATCAACTGACAGATTGTCTATCTGGTTTATACAAAACTTTGAAATGGTTGGTAACTTTGTATGTGTATGTATGGTTATGGTATGCTGATGAGCTCAAAAAAGAGCGAAACAATCATTTCCCCCCCTAAAATTATCATACAGTGTACTCATTTTAAATTGCATTTTCTCTAAGTGGCATTATTTCATTTTATTTTCAGCTGGGCCAGCTCGCTCGCCATTTGCGCTATTCGAGCGCACCACTAGTAAGTATAGGTGAAAATCATGGGGGACCCCCCCTCCCCCCCTCTGTATCAAACCCAGATGTGTATGTACTGAAGTATTTCTTGATTGAAGATGAACCACCAGGATAGTATCTTGCAGAATTCTGATAGCATGCTGTATATTTTTTGCAGTTGAATTTAGCTGCATCCATGGAAAACAGTACTTTTCTTCTTTCTCTATTTTAGAGCCCACTATTTGTTGTTGTTTATTCTTGTTTTGTTTATTGTTTTGCCTTTTATACGCGACCTTCACGTTTAAATTATTTTGGGGAAGCATGTAACCCATAAAGCAAACATGCAACACAGAATTAACTATCTATTAGCTCTTCTTAGACAATATTGTATGTATGTATGTGTGTGTGCATGCGTGTGCATGTATGTATGTATGTATGTATGTATGTGTGTGTGTGGGGTCAAGTTAGTCAGTGTACGTTGTGGCGACCTTGGGCAGCCATTCCTTTGATAGCTGGCTGAATCTGACTAAATAGCAGCCTTGGAGTCCTTTGTGATAAGTATAGGGTATCGGCTGATGGTACCACTTACACAACGCCAAGATTGTTCCCCTGCAGAGGACTTGCACCCCTTTCAGGGTGAGACATCATAAGGTGCACATAGGGCAAATGGAGTGTGTGGTTCTGTCAGGTGATATCTGGCAACTTGGAATGTGAGGACTTTGCTGGATGTGGGGTGGGGGCATTGAGACTGTGGACAGGGAAGTGGGACAGTTCTCAGGCCACTGTTGGAGGAGAGGAACGGGTTGTATGCTTTGTGGTTGACTACCGGCTGTGAGAGAGATAAGAAGAGGCATGCAGAAGTACGCAGGAATGCAAGGTGGTAGGTGAGAGCTGCCAAGGATGCTTGGTTTCAATGCAAAGCTATGGAGGTAGAGATGGGCAGGAATGGAGGGAAGGTAGTGTGGTGCTGCATCAGAGAGTGGGAGGAGAGGTCTTGTTCCTGTACACACAGCAGCAGTGAGAGATGAGAAAGGGAATGTGTGTGACTCACCTGAGGAGCAGCAACAGAGATGGAGACGACACTTTTCCAAAATATTGAACATGCCTGAGAAAACTATCCAGCTCATCAAGTCTTCCACCAGGACATATTATATTGGACGGAGTGATGGTGGTGGAGGTGATAGAGGTGCAGAATAGCCTTAGGCAGGGATACTGCATGGCACCAGTGCTGTTCAATCTCTACATATGCTTAGCAGTGGAGAGATGGCTGGCTAGAGTGGATGGAACAGATGGTGTGGGGCTCGCTGTCAGGTAACCAGGAATGCACATGAATGGGGTAGTCACGGAGTGCCCCAGCTTGCTGATGATGCGGCACTTCTGGCATCGACAAGATCTGGTGTAGAGAAGATGATCATGGAGTACCAAAGGACTGGTTGTGATTTTGGCTGGCAACTAGGAGGTTGGTAGAAGAGAGTGACAGAGATCCAATTGAGCTGGAGGGGGGAGCTGTGACAGCAGCTGAGGAGTTTCCCTATAACCTAGGTTCCATCATAAGTAGTTCTGGGAGGGGTTGGATGTTGATGTAGAGAAGAGAGTGGCTCAGGCATCTAAATGTTTAGTGCCCTGAGGAAGGCTGTCTTTTTAGACAGAAATCTGAGTTTGGCTACTAAGAAAAAGTTTGTACAAAGCCTGTGTCCTCCCAGTGCTTTTCTTAGTCTGGCGTCGCCGACCCTTTTCCTTCTATTATTATTATACGTGGGCGAAGGAAAAGGGTCTGGTGAAGCTAACGTATACTACTTGTGCAACCGCACACGCGTAACAGTATGACGTCAGTACGCAATAATTTGCACGCGAGTCTCAAAAACGCTGATTTCACTAACCGCTCCATCCGTATCATCAAGAAGAAGGCGTGCCACGCAGACTTTTCCCTAAAGGCACATGACTATTTCAAGCAATCTGATTGGCACGCAGCTATAGCTGCGTGTGCGGTTGCACAAGTAGTATACGTTAGCTTCACCAGACCCTTTTCCTTCGCCCACGTATAATAATAATAGAAGGAAAAGGGTCGGCGACGCCAGACTATGCTTTTCTATGGTGCTGAGTGCTGGACCCCTCTCAAGAAACATGCTAGAAAGCTGAACTCCTTTCACAACAGATGTGTTAGAACCATCCTGGGCATCTCCAACAGACAGCAGTGGTCAGAATGCATCACTATGGCTGAGGTGAGGAGAAGATGGGGTGATGAAGAAACGGCAGCTGAGAAAGTGAGGAAGATAAGCCTAGCATGGCTGGGTCATGTGGCAAGAATGCCTGACCACAGGATCCCAAAGGCTTTGCTGTTTAGTTGGCTGCCCCAGGATCACCCTCGGTGTGGTCCTAGAAGGAGGTGGACTAACGTAAAGGATATTGCAGTGGAGGAAAGTGAGTGGTACAGGGAGGCAAGAAGGTCAAGAGCTGGCTGGAGGGAGATGTGCAGGCAAGGGATGGAAAACCATGGGGAGGTAGAGGTAATGAATAAATTGCCAGACAGTCAAGGATGTAGTGTGTGAGGTGTGCTCAAGGACTTTCAGCAGAGTGAGTGATAGAGAGAGACATAAGTGCCTGGCAGAGAGACAGAAACCAGTGAATGAGCAGCAGAGTGGGTCAGCCCTGTGTCAACAGTTTAAGAGGTGGTTTCACAGTAGAGGAGGCTTGGCTGTAAGGCAGCTAGTGTTCACCCACCCCTATGGGCAACCATGGCCATCTAATGGCAGCTACTCAGGACAGGACAAGGTAGGTAGTATGTATATATGTATGTATGTATGTATGTTATGTATGTATGTATGTATGTATGCATGCATGTATGTATGGATGGATGCATGTAAGTGTGTGTATATTATATAATATATATATATATATATGTATTCCACCCTAGATATCTTCACAATGATTTTGTTATATATATAATATTATATATATATATATATATATTTATATATATATATATTCCACCCTAGATATCTTCACAATGATATTTTTAGGTACATGACTTCACGCTGTCGCAAGCTCATTACTCAGGTAGTTATAGCAAAGGCCAAACTTTTCAATTTTCTAGGGTTTTACGGCTACCTTCCTCAGGTGTATCCTGCTCTTTACCCTGCTCAACAGGGTTAGAGCAGCTGCTAAAATATCTGGCTGGGGGTGTGGGTAGCCCCTACAACCAACTTTATGGCTGTGAGTTACCCTTCCTCTAGTACTGACTACAATAGTGAAGATATTCTAGTACTAACTACAATAGTGAAGATATCTAGCGTGGAATAAACCACTTATTACACTTGTCAGAGTGTTATGGCAAGATATTTCACTCTCAGGCTTTATTTTCACTCTCCTCTGGCTCTGTGAAAATAAATTAGCCTGCTTGTGAAATATTTCTCCATAACACTCTGACAAGTGTAATAAGTGGTTTATTCCAAAATACACCCACCTGTACATAAAGTTGTTATCCCAATTAAATATCAGACCAGTTCTGAGACTGCTAACAGAACTATTTAGCTAATTACCAACATACTTCTCACAAGCACGTCGGTACTTTATAATTATATTCACTAACTGCTTGCACTTTCCTGTACCATTTATTTCATAGGCAGCCTTCTAGCACTGCCTTTTTGGTGATAACTATTGTTTGTGCTACTATGTAATAAACGTTACTTAGTTCACTAAAGGGATTCCATGAGTCTTTAGGCCATCAACTTTATGAGTGGGACAGTACATTACTCTGAACCAGTGTGCTGAGCTATCCATACTTTACCAAACCCTGCATTGCGAGTGGCACGTGGACTCTCTATGCATCCATTGTACTTTGGCCTACCATACCTGGTCAAGACCACCTCCCACAATCAACTACTTACCATTTTTTTAAGCTGCACTTTTGCTCCTCTTTATTTATATTCACTCCTATTCTTGTTATAATAGCAGCTGTTCTAAATTTTCTTGACAACTGCCTTTTAATATTTTTACTACTAATTTTCCCTTGAACTCCTTCAGTCTGCTGCAACATTCACAAAATGAAGTGTGAACAATCCAATAAAAAACAGACATGTATGCTTAGCATTGACAATTTCCATTTCTAACCTCCTTTTTTACAATTGCTTCAATACTTTCCCACTTGGCCAGAGCTGATTTGGCCTTCTCAAAGTGTTTCAGAGCTTCTTCGGGATTGATGTCTGGTTGACAGAGCTGCCAGCAAGTTGTGAATGGTCTGCGGAGATAAGGCTCTGTGGTTTTCATTGTGTCCATAATCCAAGATATAATGCTGAGTCTTCGATGCCAGATGTTGCTACAACAACAACAACAACAACAACAACAACAACAACAACAACAACAATAATAATAATAACAATAATAAGCAAGTACATCTAACACTGTCATCTAAATTAAAAGATCCATGATCTTACATTTCTGGGTCACTAAATAGAACTTCTTGACGAGCAGTTTTAGCAAAGTACTTTGACTTCAATTTCCGTTCTTTCCTCCTAGCTCTTAATCTATCCAAAGCTTCTCCTGCAGGATCCCCATGTAATCCAGGACCCATGTTAATGCTGAGATAATATGAAATATACATGCATGCAATGTATATGGCCAAATGTTTATCTGTCATAGTAATGGTTGAATGGTTGATAAAACTCACTAAGTCAGTTCTTGTTCTTGGTTTCCCTTTGGTTCCACCTCCTTTACATCCTTTTTTTCAACTTCAACCACTGAAGGTAGTGAAATAGATAGTTTTTGTTCATTGTTTTGATCAGAGAGAGGTTTCATTATAGAAGTTTCGCAATATATCAAATTTTTTTGTTGACATTCACCAACAGAACTTGGAGAAGAAGTGTATGAATGAGAACAAATCAGATCTTTATTTTCAGATGTGGCTGTAGGGCCATCTTCTGAACTTGCCCTCTGCTGTACCAAATACAAATATAAATCAACCAATCACTTAAAGCATCATTTGTACATTATTTTCTTCTTCTGTATCCAAAAGAACAGACAGTGGAATGCCTCTCCGCATTTGGTTCAACCTACTGTTGCCCTGACTAATCTTCTCGTCCAGACTTATTTCTTGCTGCATTCTCAATCTTGATGGTGGCACGTTGTCCAAGTTAGCAGGCCATGCAGGGGGAGTGGATGCATTATAAGCCTTCAAACTTTCAGGATGAACTGTAACATCCATTTTTGACTTGTTTCTCTGGCTATGCAACCATGAAGAATCCGATTTCAGCACGTCCTGTGTATTCCAGCACCTCATGTTTGTTTGTTTGAAATGTTCACACTAGCTCAATTTACTAATATGATTTTTATTAAGAGTGTCTTAATGATAGTGTGAGGCCATTATCTGCTCACTGTCATAGACGAAGGGGATGGGGATGGAGCATGGTCCAAGTGATGAAGACTTGAATGTGTTAATAGTATACATGGTGAAGAATAGGAAATTCTTGTTTGAGGTGTCCATTTTGATTGGATAGAGCTAATGCCTAACTAAACCCAGTAAGGGGAAAAGTATTGACTGGACTTCGCTATAAATTTTAATTGAAAAATTCACATGGATACAAACAAGGCAAGAATATAATCATGACATATAACTACATAGGGTAATAATGTACAATGTTTGACTGTGTCACTACATAGGCGGCGCGGCCGGTCCGGCTGGTCCGGCAATGGCCGGACCAGTTTTGCTAACTGTGCCACACCCACTTTTGCTAACTGTGCCACACCCACTAATCTCGTGGGTGATAATCAATGCTAACGTTTGCTTCATTTTTGTTGACATCCCGTTCTCGGTTTTGTGAGTACTAAATGGCAAGTTCAAGTGGTAGTTACTCTGTATCGTCTTCTTCTAGCGGAGCCTCTGGATCGACACCAGTCCCCAGCAAACCTCACCAACCTCGTTCTTTTCCATTTCCAAAGCGGGCTTTTGGAAAGAAGACTGTGACACACAGATCATTTCAGCCAGCATGGTTCTCTTCTTGGGAATGGCTTCACTATAAGGAAGTAGAGGACAAGGTTCTTTGTCATCTATGTTTGAGAGCTGTGGCAGAAAAGGGTTTGAAGACTGGGAGTGCTGATGTTGCCTTTGTAAGTGTTAACTATAGCTTAACTGATAGTGAAATATAATGATAAAATCATGTATTCTGATAGATTTCTAAGGGATTTTGTAACTGGAAGGATGCTACAGTATCATTTAAACAGCATGAACAAAGCCAGTGCCATAAATGTTCCGTAGAATTGCTAGTTACATTACCAGCAACTACTCCAAACATTGGTGATATGCTCTGTAGTTCTCTAGCAAAGCAAAAAGCTACTAATCGCTACTGCTTATTGAAAGTTATGACTTGCTTGAAGTTCCTAGCTAGGCAGGGGTGTGCTATTAGAGGCCACAATGATCTGGATGATGGAAATTTTTATCAACTTATGAAGCTTATTAGTGAAGATGATCCCAAGGTAAAGTTGGTTCTAATATAAGATAGCAATTACTAATAACAATGTGTATTAATAATAACAGTGTCGTGACTGGCTTGCCAAAAAAACTGAACGATATACCAGCCATGAGTGTTTGGATGAATTGCTGAAACTAATGGCATTAAACATTCAGAGGAAGATTGCTGAAAACCTGCAAAATACAGAATTTTATACAATTATGGTGGATGAGTGTACAGATATCTCAAATCAAGAGCAGGTGAGTATTAAGTAATAATCATATATATTTTATCACATGTACTGTATTCTTACAACTAACTCTATTTCAGGTTGTTTTAGTTTTACGATGGGTAGATAATGACTTGAATGTTCATGAAGAATTTATCGGTCTGTATGAAGTTGCCAGCATCCAAGCAGATATGTTGATTGCTGTCATAAAAGATTGTCTGCTGCGTTTAAATTTATCTCTGAATAAAGTAAGAGGACAATGCTATGATGGTGCCAGCAACATGTCCGGAATTCGAAATGGAGTAGCTAAGAAAATCAGGGATGATGAGCCGAGAGCAATTTATACTCACTGCTATGGGCATTCTTTGAACCTTGCTGTGGGTGACACTATCAAGAATTCTAGTATTATGAAGAATTCTCTTAATACAGTTCATGAAATTACTAAACTTGTAAAGTATTCTCCCAGGAGGGAAAGCCTATTTAATGCCATAAAAGATGACATGTCACCTGGAAATATTGGTATTCGTACTCTTTGTCCAACACGATGGACTGTTCGTGCTGATTCCATGCAGAGTATTATCAAAAATTATTCTGTTCTTCAGGAGTTGTGGGACCAGGCCATTTCTGTTACTCGAGATACTGAAACTATTTCTAGAATCCGAGGTATTGAGGCTCACATGAAGACCTTTGAGTTTTTCTTTGGTTTGGTTTTGGGAGAATTACTTCTTCGTCACACTGACAATCTCAGTAGAACTTTGCAGAAAAACTTCTCGGCATCAGAGGGGCAAATAGTAGCTGAGAAGACAAAGGCAACTCTCCTTGGTATCAGAAGTGATGATAATTTTGAACTATTCTGGAAAAAAGTTATTGGTATGTCACAGCAACTAGATGTTGAAGAGCCTAGATTATCTAGAAGAAGAAAGATACCAAGGCGATATGATGATGGTCATGCAGAACCTCATTTTCCCACAACACCAGAAGAACACTATAGAGGCATTTATTATGAAGCCCTGGATCTACTTATACAAGGTATTGAAGACAGATTTAACCAGTCTGGATACCACATATACTGCTGTCTGGAAGAATTACTATAGTCAAAGCGATTAAGAGAGAGGTATTTGAGGAAGAACTAGATAAAGTTATGGTAGTATATGGTGAAGATCTTAATGCTGCTAATCTAAAAATGCAGCTCGAGATATTGAGCCACGATTTTCCTGAGGGTGTTTCAAATTTTTGTGATGTAAAGGAACACATTCAAAAATTATCACATAGTCAAAAAAAACTTCTTAATGAAGTTATTTTGTTGGCAAAATTGATTCTCGTAATGCCTGCTACTAATGCTACAAGTGAGCGCTCTTTCAGTGCATTGAGAAGGATGAAAACATATCTACGATCAACCATGAAGCAAGATCGTTTAAATAGTGTTATGACATTACATATTCACAAAGATTTAACTGATCATTTGTCACTAAATGAAGTGGCTAATTTTTTCATTAGCAAGTCTGATCGCAGACAGCAGATTTTTGGACAATTTTGACACTTATTTACATATTTTTTTTAAACAATATGTATCACCTTAATCATTCTTTTCATCAGCAGTAATTAATTATATTGATAGGTCAATGGCCGGACCACTAAAAATTTGCCGGTGCCGCCCTTGCACTATCGTGACGACAGTTCTTCAACACTCATTCAACTAATACAGAGAAAGGAAGAGGAGCAGGGACAATTCCAGACATCTTTCTTAGGGTCTTGAGTGCATCACCCTGGCAGTCCTTTAGTTAATATTTCAGCCAACATTTGATTGGAAGACAGTAACTTCACCTCAATCATTCCCATGTCTCAATATGCTTGGTTTGTCCACAGAACTCAGCATTTTGTGCCACCAAAATCTCTTAGACAACTGTTAACTTAGTCGGTTTAATACTCAATTTGGATAGGAGTTGTTTTAACCGTAATTGCCTCCTGGGTGGCTGTGAATGGAGAAACATATTCAACATCTTAGGCAATTGTGCCATCATTTACTGCATTAAGTTACTGACCACTCACCACTTACATGTTATTGACAATCCTACTTCAGAATCTTCTCAGTTTTGGTTTTCTTAAAGCATGTCACAGGATGTCCAATTCATCACCAATGTATAGGGAAAATCAGGATAATTAAGAAGTCGAACAATGTTGGCCACTGAAAGTGTGTCACAGAGTCTCTTGATGTTTGTAAACAAAATGATGCAACTAAAAGGTATGAAGAAGTCTTCCAATGACAATGACTGACTTAACTATCTGAAGGTAATGTAGAAATAGACATAGGAAAGATGGTGAGCTGTGTAAAACTGTAATAAAAGTCTTGAATATGAAGTTATACATGGCTATCCTTGATGCCATCTTCGTGTAAATATGCAAAGTCAGCACAAGACTTCAAATCCAAAACTACTTTAGTATTTTGCAGGCAGTTACATTATTTGTCCCCAAATTAGCTAATGCTAAAAACTTAGAGCCTATGGCCGAGTTCTTTCAAGAATGGTGGAGTTTGTAGAGTCTCAGGATCCTTAGAGGTTCAATAATGAGAGCATTGAGTGTCGAGACAGAATTGTACAAACTATTGACAATCATACTTTTTAATATTTTTTGTTCCTGGCCTTCTTTGAATTCATAAAGGTCAGACTTACTGGGATACAGGATGTCTACTGTATCTGACTTGTGACTGCGGATGCAGTGTGACCCTTTTACATTTCACACAGAAACTGATTGATTTGCTCATTGATCCAGATAAGCTGCCTTCCTCACCTTCTTCATCCCCCCCCCCCCCCACCCCCCTCCCCCAACTCCCCCAACTCAACCTCCAATCCCCTACTCCAGATACGATCTTCTTGGTTTAAAAACAAACAAACAAAACAAAACAAATGAACAAACAGCTATATCTTTTTTGTGGTAAAATAACTACATGAGATTAATTGAGTTTCAAAATTAATGAGGATACTTTGATATATTGTTAGGTGAGGGCTTTGTTTGAATATCAATATATCTATTTGTGAAAACATAAAACATCTAGCTTTGGAGGCTTCAGGAGAAGATGGAATTTCATCCGTGTAACTATATCTTCCTCTCTGCCACTGTTTGTAATTATTGGCTTCTCTTAGATCCAACATTTCCGTCTGGTACATTGACCACAGTGAAATCTAATGCTTCCTCCTCCACTCTTGTATTGATTCCATTAGTAAAACACCAAATTAGCAAACCCTAGCATTAATCCATTTGAAGGTGAACAATTTCCAAATATGCCTTTTTAGGGATTCATATACTGCTAAAATCTGCAAAAAAAAAACTCCAATGATTCAGTCATTCTCAGCTGGTTTTCCTCGTTTTTAACAAGCCACTATATTATTAAACTTATCCTGGTGTTTCAACTCCTTGCTAAAGCCCTCCTCCTCAGTGAATGAGGCCAAACTCTCCTTGGTGATTATATAAACAAAATGTAAAGCAGCACGATAGTTGGTGGACACGCTTACTCTTTTATATATTCAACCAATTTTTTTCGTTTAGATACTGCTGATTAAAGAGTTACTCAAGCATACAAGAAATAAGATGAATTTTACTTCATGGAGGAGGACTTTTATTAAGCGCATCGAAAGCACTCATGCATGTTAAAGGAACACACAAGGAACCATAAATTAACACTTTCAACTACCAGGTCCTCCACTAATCAATTGCATACAATTATTCTGTGATCACTACTGGCATATAGTTTATTGCTAGATAAAATTATGGAATAGCTATTGGTCTTCATTGCATGGTGGGTGAGTTTATTTAATTTTAAGATGACCAAAGGTAAGCCTTCTAGCTATTTAGAATACTCCATTTCTTCATGCATTAATGATTACATTAGCAATGAGTGAGTGAATTCTGTTATCGCTAATAGCTATAACTATCACACAGCCCCCTCTTGTGAGTAACTGAATTGATTTGCTCACTGGTTCAGTTCATAGCTGTCTTCCCACTACCTTTGTCCTCCCCCCTCTCAACTTCCAATCCCCTAACTGCTGATATGCAAACAAACAAACAAACAAACAAACAAACAACTGTATATTTAGTGGTAAAGTGGTAAAATAACTTGATTTTAATTGAGTAGTTACAAAATAAATGAGGATACTTAACTACATATTGTTAGTTGAGTGCTTCATTTGAGTGCCGATAAATCTCTTGTGAAA
>WLWD01004283.1_pt1 | contig 23102 bp, 20 predicted proteins | sample 6712731 | NCBI WGS metagenome assembly WLWD01 (sample SAMN12718690, study PRJNA576275) | sponge metagenome | isolation source: marine sponge | host: Mycale hentscheli | place: New Zealand: South Island, Marlborough, Capsize Point | collected 2014-11-01
TGTACTATCCCTCTACTGGCATGTGTGAGAAAATAGTAGTAGTTCAAATAGGCCCCTCCTCCACACATACTTCAGCTTACACCTGTGAAGACAACACATGGAAAGTCACTGACTTTGATGAGTCTGTGGTTTCTCAATTGGATAGTTACAAAGAGTTTATTCCAGGAAATGCCATAAAAAGGCCACGGCTACAGCATTATGAATCCAGTCCATACCAGCTAGACTATCCAGGGTCTGACATTCAGTATCACGTGAGAGAAGTACTGAATAAACACAACATAAAAAATATTGTAGATTTGCAAACTAAAAATTCTCTTTACATCAGAGATACAGGCGGACAGGTGGAATTTCAAGAGAGCCTTTCTCTTCTGATCTTTGGTCCTTCTATTTTTATCTTTGTCATGAGAACTGACATTGACATTCATACAAAGAATATCATTCAGTACAGATCAGCCAATGGAGAAGTTATCAACCAGTATCAATCCTCTATTTCTACAATGGATGCTTTCATTCAATTCCTTACCAGTGTTTCTGCCATACAGACTACTGAAGACAGTGTTTTCCAGGTGGATGGTGCCTTTGTGTGTCACAAACCTATGGTCTTTGTAGTAGGTACACACATTGATAAGCTCGGTTCTGAAGCTCGTGATATTCTTGACAAAATAAACAAAATGTTGCATGACATGATTCATCAAATGAAGTTTTCTCACTTAATTTGCCCAGCTGATAGTCTCTTGAAGAAAGTGATGTATGAGGTAGACAATACCAGTGAAGAAGACAATCAGTTTCACTGTCTTCGCTCTGATATCAACCAATACATTAGAAGCAAAAGTGATTTTGAAGTCGAGTATCCGGTGAGCTACCTTTTGTTTTGCCTAGAACTTCAGAACATCAACGAAACTGTTATCTCTATCAGTCGCTGCAAAACGTTAGCAGAAAATTTTTACATTGATGAAACAGAAATAAAGTCTTTATTAAATTTTTTACATTTCAGAGTAGGAATTATTCAGTACTACGATGTTGAAGGTATCTCAGATGTGGTTATCAAAGAGCCCCAAGTTCTCTTTAACAAAGTCACTCAACTGATAGTAAATACTTTTTTGTGCAGAATACCTCTACCTATGAGTCAACGAGAGAGTTTTTGCCAGAGAGGTATTTTAGAATTCTCAGCATTTGAAGGCCTCATTGGAGACAATGACCAAATGACATCGCAGCAGTTTCTCAAGTTTCTCCTTCACCTTCGTGTAGCTGTTCCCTTTACGGACAACAGTGGAGTGCTCAAATATTTCATTCCTTCAGTTCTGAATCATGTCGAAGAGTCTCCATCAGATACAATTGACACTGTTATTGCTCCTCTTGCTGTCACTTTCAAACTTGGTCACTGTCCTAAAGGTCTATTTGGTATGCTCATTTCCTACTTATTGAATCCTGAAGGAGATCAGACTCTAACATTTGATTTGCTAGAAGATCGAATATATCAAGACCAAGTATCTTTACGGGTAAATTCTTCAGAAGATGTGGACCAAATTTGCCTCAGAAGTCATCTCTCTCATCTTGAAGTCAGTGTTGTCCTAGAGAATTATCCTCCCTCAACTAGTTCCACAGTGATGTATATCCCCAGGGTATCCACACCGAATGAAGTGTGCTGTGGCATTCGATTAACTCTGAATAACTGTCTTCAACTATCTCTCAAAAAGCTAAACTATGACTTCACCAAAATAACACCTATTTTTGGTCTCAAATGTCCTCAGGAAAATTGTAAAAAATTTCATGAAGTTAAGTTGAGAAAGCAATTGTTGTATATGCGCTGCAGTGGTCATTATGGCAGAATAAAACCTCCAGGAAGTGGAATATTTTGGTTTAAAGAAGGTAATAGGTGATATATGTATTATAATATGTCATTGATTATGTATTTGTATGTTACAGAAAGTTCCACCTCATTAATGCCCTTGCTGCCTAGTGCTGATATTTCTTCAACATCACGTAAGTTATTGGAACATTTTGTTGAATTGATATCTTCATAATGTGTCATATGAGTCAGAATGATAAAGTTCTTATAAACAATACATACACAAGTGAAAATACTTTCATCTGAAATTTCTCATTCAAACAAGTAGCTGGAACAATCATGTAATGGACACTGCCATCAAGATTGAGAAATAAGTGCAATAGCACAGGTATACATGCTGTTTGAGGGTACCATGAGTGATGTGATGCAAGGGGAAGCCAAGTGGTTTTTCAATGGATTTATGAATACTATTACCTCCAAACTCACAGGTTACCCAGAGTTCCTGAGCCTTTGGCTTTGATTAGAATATGTTAATATTCATGTACCAGCAAGATATATTGTTCCTATAAATTTTCCTCATTGAATATCCCTAAGAGATGAAGTTCTTAAACTGAAAGTGATTCCATAATTTATTATAATATATATTATATTTAACTGTAGGTGACCAGTCTTCTAGAGGGTCCAGCTCTAATACAAGTGACAATATAGCTACAGGTCAGAGTTTCAATACTAGAAGCTTCAAGTCCTTTACAAATGATACTTCCACGACTTCTCAGACCTCAAGTAAAAAGAGTAGAAGTGACAAGAAATGTTTAATTGCATTATTACTTGATAAATGTTCATTTCAGGTCCTCCGTTTATATTGAAAAACTTTATCTTGTTGACGTGGACTGATGAAAATGGCCAGACTGAGACTCTGAGGTTGAGGGATGAAATGAGTTCCAAGTGGCAAGATGTCGGACTATTGTTGGATCTTAGTGCATCTCGATTGGATGGTATTTTGGCTCATCGTCTCGGAGATGTCAGGCAGTGTTGCCGAGATGTTCTCCAAGAGTGGATCAGTCGTGGTTCATCTGATTACCCACCAACATGGGAGGGTCTATTGAAACTACTGAGAAGAGGCCTCAGCCTTAATTCATGTGCAGATTCTTTAGAAAGAGCATTAAAATCCATTTCATCTTGATAGACAATAGTAGCACAAACGGCTATACCTTGGTGTAAAAAGTCACAATTCATGAATATCATACAATTACTATGACAAATGGTAGCATATAGATATCAATGGTAGCACTAGTAGCATAGGTAGCACTGGTAGTTATGGTAGAACTGGTGGTATGGGTAGTACTGGTATCATTGGTAACATAGGTAGCACTGGTAACAGGTATCATATGTAGCACTAGTAGCATAGGTAACACTGGTAGCACTAGTAGCACTGGTAGCATAGATAACAATGGTATCACTGGTAGCATAAGATAGCAATAGTAGTATAGGATTACTGGTAGCACTAGTAGCATAGATAGCACTGGTATCACTGATAGCATAGGTAGCACTAGTCACAAAGGTAGCATAGATAGCACTGGTAACATAGGCAACACTGGTAGATTATGTAACATTAGTAGCACTGGTAGCATAAATAGTACTGGTAACACTGGTAGTGTTGCCTACCAGTGTTACCTACACTACAGTGTTACAGTGTTACCTACACTACAGTGTTACCTATACTACCAGTGCTACCTATGCTACTTGTGCTACCAGTGTTACCTACACTGAGCACTCGTAACATTGGTAGCATAGGTAACACTGGTGACACTGGTAGCACTATTAGCATAGGTAACACATGTAGCATAGGTAACACAGTAAACCAGTCATGTGACTACAAACACAAAAGGCTTGATGAGACATCCCATGGGACTTTTGTATTGTCCCATGGGACAATCGACGGTGTTATTGGACAACACTCACTGTTGACTAATAGTTTGATGTAATTTACATGCCTTTTCCACCAGGGGTAGGAGAGGGCGTGGAAGTATTAGAGGGCGTGGCAGGGGTGTGAGAGGACGGAATATTCGAAGACGAAGCAGGGGTGTGAGAGGACATGGAAATATTAGAGGGCGTAGTGTTCGACGCAGAGGAAACGGAAGGAGAAATAGACAGCCTCATGAAATATTGGATGGTCCATGGAAAAAGGAAGAAAACAATGCTTTGCCATGTTTACAAACTTCACGTAATTCCATTATTAATTTTTGTATTTTAACCTTTAGTTAAAGTCCCTTTATAATATACTAGAAGCACATTAAATAACAAAATATTAATAGTTTATTTTATCTCCATGAAAACTGCAGCATGGCTTAGCACTATTCCTACCTCACTAGTCAATACACCACTGCTGAGACATGTCCTTTCACTGGAAATGACCCTGGTCTCCAAGTGTTCCCGTGGACAATTCTGTATCAATTTGGTAGGTTTTTTACGGACGAAGTATGGGACCTGATCACAGTTGAGACTAATCGATACGCATCTCAACAACAGCAGTGAAGTCTTCATGTTTCTCCAAGAGCTTGGCATGATGTTTCTGTTCCTGAAATGAAGAACTTCATTGGAATTTTGATTCTAATGGGCATTGGTCGATTGCCTCATCTGAGATTGTACTGGACAATTAAATACCCATATAATGTATCTCCTGAGATCAATAAAATAATGTCACTTACGAGGTTTGAACAGATATATAGATTTCTGCATCTCTGTAACTCTGATAGAGAAATTGCAGCTGGTAATCCTGGGAATGATTATTTATTCAAAGTCCGGAGCCTTTTAGACTTGTTGACTCCTCGTTTTCTCTCTGAGTAAAATGCACATGGACGAGCTGTCAGTAGATGAAGCTATGATTCCCTTCAAGGGCAGGCTGGGCATAAAGCAATATTATATGAAAGATAAGCGTACTAAATGGGGAATCAAGGTGTTTGTTTTGGCAGGTGCTAGGAATGGATATACTATTCACCTTCAGGTGTACAGTGGAAAAATTTCTACTCTTTCAAATGCAGAGCCCAGCTTATCCTCTAGAGTAGTTTTAGGATTGTTAGATGGTCTAGAGAGTACTTCACCAAAAATTTACATGGACAATTATTATACCTCACCAGAGTTATTCTTGGCTTTATACAAGAAAAATGTGAATGCTTGCGGTACGGCTAGATCGAGTCGAAAATATTATCCAGGTGATTTAGTAGTGGCCAAGACTGTTGAGACTGGCTTCTATGACTATCGCTCATGTGGTCCTATCTTAGCTTGTGTCTGGATTCTATGAATGTCGCTCATGTGGTCCTATCTTAGCTTGTGTCTGGATTCTATGACTATCGCTCATGTGGTCCTATCTTAGCTTGTGTCTGGATTCTATGACTATCACTCATGTGGTCCTATCTTAGCTTGTGACTGAATTCTATGACTATTGCTCATGTGGTCCTATCTTAGCTTGTGTCTGGATTCTATGACTATCGCTCATGTGGTCTTATCTTAGCTTGTGTCTGGATTCTATGAATGTCGCTCATGTGGTCCTATCTTAGCTTGTGTCTGGAAAGATAAATGAATTATTCATTTTTTATCTACCATGCATGTAGCTGAAGCTAGTTCTCCAATCACAGTTGAAAGACGTGACAAAGATGGAATCAAAAGAAATGTTCAATGCCCACCACTACTTCCTGACTATCAAAAAATTATGAAAGGAATTGATTGTGGAGATCAACTGATGGGATATTATAACATCGGAAGAAGATCTAGAAAGTGGTGGAAACGTATTTTTTCATATCTCTTGGTGGTATCAGTACTGAATGCATATGTACTGCAAAAGTTCAGTGTGGTGAATACCTCACCACATTCTGCACACTATAGAACTATTTTTTATTAATTACTTACTACTTCCTTAATTTATTTGTTCACTTGCTCAATTAATTTAACTTGTAACTCCATTAGCACCCTCCTCTCAACTTTCCTTTGTTCTATTGACCCTGGTCACTTTCCCCACCTCACTCTCTGTGGTTATGTAATTCCCAAGCTTAGTGTATTCATTCATATTTCTGTTTCCCATGTTCAACACATCTAGATAGTTCATTATATATAGTCTGTTCATTTTGAGTTTTGTCAGTTGTCTGAGTGCTGCAAGAATTATAAATCTTTCAATCTCTAATTCTGATAACTCTTCCAAATTGAACCCTTGGTTGAGGAAGGCCTAGTAATTCCTTGCTTGGTCCAGCAGATTAAACACGTGCAGGATTGATCACCTTGAAACGTGAAGCTAGTAGCACTAGGGCCTATCAGCACTGTGCCAATGCTTTGATATATGATAGTATCTACAGCAGCTTATTCTAAAGTTATAAGCTAAGTATTAGCTAGATGATACTTGACTTGGATATAAATTAGCTTATTCTATATTAGTTGTTATAATTCATGAATTTTTTAATCTAACTTATACTGACAAGTTATGTATAAACTGGAAATATAACTAATCTTAAAACTTTATCTTGACATTAGATAGCAGTATTCACAACATATCAAACAAGCCAAAGTCAAGTCATTGATAAGTAAAATGCATGACTATCTCACCATAGAGAACTACGATCACACCATTTAATCTCTAGCCAAAGCTATTGAAGCCACCAAATTATATGATCCATGTAAGCTGAGATGATATTTGTATTATCATAGTGTTTTTGTAGTTTATAAGACCTGCACATATTTGTTTAGTTAACTAAAAAATTAACCTAGGACCAAAGCTCAAGTGTGAACAGGAGAAGTCTATGATTACTGTGAGGGAACCGGGTCCGTCAGGATTAACTGAAGGCCACAGGATCAAAGCTATTCAGGGTTAACTGAATACTTGAGAGTATGCTGCCACCAGAGTTGCTGGGGCTTCCCAATCACCTGGAGGGTGAGGAAAAACTGGTGTATATAACTAGAGGTAATGATGAGGGAATGTAATACAAGATGGGAAGAAGATATTTGAATAAATGGACACAAATGTAAATGAACACAAAGTTTGAATGTAATTAGAAATAGGATAAGAGTGGTTAAACATAAAATAAACATGGGAAAATACACAGAGAAACAAAACCATAATGTAAAATATTAACAGGTAAACCTAATTAGAAATAGTAATAATATAACACAGTGTAATAGTTCAATGCAGTTCTAATAATGTATTTCACTACATCTCCCCCCTTTTAAAAAAATTCAGGGGTCCCAGCCTTGGCGCGACAAAGCGTCTGGAACATGATTGTCCTGACCTGGGCGTTAGACAATATTGAAGTCGTAGTCTTGAAGTTGAATCCTCCAACGCCAGAGACGATTGTTGAGAATAGCCGAGTCAAACAAGTTCACCAGGGCCTTGTAATTTGTCAGAATTGTAAAATGTTTTCCAAACAGGTAGTATTCGAAGTGCTTGACTGAACACAGCAGGGCAAGAGCTTCCAATTCGGTAGCACTGTACTTGACACAGTAACATAATGGCCTGAAGATTGTAACTGTCATGCCAAATTCAGTATTTGGTGCAGAAGACAATCCCATCTAGTGATTCCACTCTTGAACTCCTTAGTCATTAAAAAAACATCATTGATATGGTTAAATAATGGTAAAGTGTTGTCATTGCAATTGCTAGTGTTAGTTAACATTGAAGTGTCTGCCTGCTACTATTTTATTGTATAATTCAATATTGTAGCACTTGTGGGAGGCTTGAAATTTTACTCAATAATAACATTTAATTTGGTGGTGCAACCAGCTAGGAGTGGATGGTATTTCAACCTTTAGTCATTTTATTTGGTGTCCCCAGATTTATTCGGTTCAGGGTTCAGTACCCACCTTCCATTCCTAGTCCTGTGTCCATCTGTCCCACCTCCCATCATTAGTCCTGTGTCCATCTGTCCCACCATCCATCCCTAGTCCTGTGTGACAAAACGGTACCACTAGTACTAGAATCACTGACCGACAGAAACACCCAACACAAGCAGAAAATATTTTTGTTTTGTGCATCTGTGGCTTGAACTTGCTAACTTTGACCTGCAGCCTAGGACACTCACTAATCCAGTTGGAACAAATCCATACCAAGGCCTAGGACACTCACCACTAATCCAGCTGGAACAAATCCATACCAAGGCCTAGGACACTCACCACTAATCCAGCTGGAACAAATCCATACCAAGGCCTAGGACACTCACCACTAATCCAGCTGGAACAAATCCATACCAAGGCCTAGGACACTCACCAATAATCCAGTTGGAACAAATCCATACCACGGCCTAGGATACTCATGACTAATCCAGTTGGAACAAATCCATACCAAGGCCTAGGACACTCACCACTAATCCAGCTGGAACAAATCCATACCAAGGCCTAGGACACTCACCACTAATCCAGCTGGAACAAATCCATACCAAGGCCTAGGACACTCACCACTAATCCAGTTGGAACAGATCCATACCAAGGCCTAGGACACTCACCACTAATCCAGCTGGAACAAATCCATACCAAGGCCTAGGACACTCACCACTAATCCAGCTGGAACAGATCCATACCAAGGCCTAGGACACTCACCACTAATCCAGTTGGAACAGATCCATACCAAGGCCTAGGACACTCGCCACTAATCCAGCTGGAACAAATCCATACCAAGGCCTAGGACACTCACCACTAATCCAGCTGGAACAGATCCATACCAAGGCCTAGGACACTCACCACTAATCCAGTTGGAACAGATCCATACCAAGGCCTAGGACACTCGCCACTAATCCAGCTGGAACAAATCCATACCAAGGCCTAGTATACTGCATTAGCTAAATCCATTTTAACACGAATCCTGAACCCCGCCTCTTCCGACTCACCACTAATCCAGCTGGAACAAATCCATACCAAGGCCTAGGACACTCACCACTAATCCAGCTGGAACAAATCCATATCAAGGCCTAGGACACTCGCCACTAATCCAGCTGGAACAAATCCATACCAAGGCCTAGGACACTCACCACTAATCCAGCTGGAACAAATCCATATTAAGGCCTAGGACACTCACCACTAATCCAGCTGGAACAAATCCATACCAAGGCCTAGGACACTCACCACTAATCCAGCTGGAACAAATCCATACCAAGGCCTAGGAGACTCACCACTAATCCAGTTGGAACAAATCCATACCAAGACCTAGGACACTCACCACTAATCCAGCTGGAACAAATCCATGCCAAGAACTAGGACACTCACCACTAATCCAGCTGGAACAAATCCATACCAAGGCCTAGGACACTCACCACTATAATCCAGCTGGAACAAATCCATACCAAGGCCTAGGACACTCACCACTAATCCAGCTGGAACAAATCCATACCAAGGCCTAGGACACTCACCACTAATCCAGCTGGAACAAATCCATACCAAGGCCTAGGATACTCACCACTAATCCAACTGGAACAAATCCATACCAAGGCCTAGGATACTCACTACTAATCCAGCTGGAACAAATCCATACCAAGGCCTAGGACACTCACCACTAATCCAGCTGGAACAAATCCATACCAAGGCCTAGGACACTAGCCACTAATCCAGCTGGAACAAATCCATACCAAGGCCTAGGACACTCACCACTAATCCAGCTGGAACAAATCCATATCAAGGCCTAGGACACTAGCCACTAATCCAGCTGGAACAAATCCATACCAAGGCCTAGGACACTCACCACTAATCCAGCTGGAACAAATCCATACCAAGGCCTAGGACACTCACCACTAATCCAGCTGGAACAAATCCATACCAAGGCCTAGGACACTCACCACTAATCCAGCTGGAACAAATCCATACCAAGGCTGTTGGAAGACCATCATAACCTATTCTTGGCTTTTTCATCCATTTTGTTGTTCTTACTTTTGTTCTTTCATTTCCTTTCATTGTTTTCTTTTTTTCCCCTCCTATTTCTATCATTTTTTCCTTTTTTCCTTCACCCATTGTTTTTCTTCCTTTCTTCTTTCTCTCCTTTCAATTTTGATCCCTAATCTTAGCCCTTGCCCTGCTGCCATTCCTTGCTTGTATGCTTCTGCTAAAGAAAGAGTTGAAGCTGAAATTATTAACACGTGATATTTTACTTTACTACCATTGCTGTAATTAAAGCATTTATAACATTTATTTAGTTAGTCAACATTATTAAAAGTCTGATATTGTCCACTCTTACAACCAGCTGTTCATTTTTATCATGTGTAATCCAGGTGTTACTTCACATCGGAGAGCACGAAAGGAAGACTGACTTCATCAAGGAAATTAGTACCTCATACAAACGGGCATGCTTGCATTGCAGTTTTTCTGATAAAGAACTTTCGGAATTTATTCAATTCAAAAAGCGACAATCTCAACCCGTTCCTGTCAAATATGCTGTCTCACATGTAGGCCTTCATGAGGACGGTGTCTGTGCAACAAGTCAACTAACTACAAAATAGCTAGCTTTGAGACTTTCAAGTAGAGAGTGAGGGCCACCTGAGGTTGTAAGGCTCTGGCAACTGAGGCTGTGAATTATAGTTTCATTCTTCCTCATATTAGGTATGCTTCAAGGTGTAGGATGATAAATGACTACATTGTTTCTGGTTTTACTAAGTGCATTCCTCACATTAGGCATGCTTCAAGGTGTAGGATGATACATGACTACATTGTTTCTGGTTTTTACTAAGTGCATTCCTCATTTACCTCACTTGCAGTCATGCCAACTCAACTTGGACATACTGGTCTCATAATGCATATTTACTCTAATCAGCCAGCAGTCATGAACTGCTACAAGTGCTAATACAGTAATCAGCTAATGTTCAAATGTTTTGTTTTACCTTCTTTGACAAATAATTATGATTCAATTAATTGATTGCTGAAAGTCTTCTTCCCCACTAAATGTCACTTCCAAAAAGCTAATGAAATTCATACAGTGTTTAGCCCAGATTTCCCAAAACTAGTCATATATTTATATACTTCAGTTGGTATAGAGCAGCAACAGCCTCAGTTCAACTTCCAATAGTTTGGGGATAAGTCCCTCTGCCAGTCCAAAGGCTTCATAACAACTCCTTCAACCAGTCCTACAATTTCCCCAGTTAAAAGAAAGAGGTGCATGACTAGATCACATGAAGAAAAAAAAAGTACTTCAATGCATTGCAATTACTGCAAAAAGTGTATTTCATTGCGATGTTTATGACCTCAACTCTGCTTCAAGTATTTTCACTTATATATATATATATATATATACATAGTGACTCATTTTCTTAATTATGGATTGGTATTATGAGGGCCTGTCAGATTATGCTCAAAATTTTAGAATTCTTGTTTTTTTATCTAAAAAGATTTATTATTTAAAAAATCATATAGTATTTAGTATTCAAGTTATTCTAATTATAAGTATAGTACTTGATGTACTAACTTTTTTGCAATCATCATGAATTTGTATCCATTCTATTATCCTCTACCACTTGCTTTAGTTGCATAATTTTCCCTCTCCTGCTCTCTTTCTTCCTGACCCCTTTCCTCATTTCAGCTCTCTCCTTGAGTCATATATTCCGTTCTGTTTTGTCTACCTCTTTCAGCTTGTCAGTCTCTCATTCCCTTCTGAAAGCTTCATCAACTTTCACCATCCTTACCTATGAATACACACACTGCCGTGGCTGTCATCGTCATTATAGACACACAAGCGTACTAGAAAATGTTTTCCATTAAAGTCAGAGAAGCAAACTAAGGGGCTAGGCTAAAAGAAAATCTACAGCTATATATTTTAAGTTAGCTAATGTGGCTTTGGTGTGAATACCATATATCTTACCTGCTCTAAATAGCAGCATTTTTTTAGCTCTTCTTAAGCCCAGTCTTTTTCATTTTTGTCTCCTCACCAGATTTTCTTCTGCTGTTTTGACAGCTCAGTACTCCAATTTTCTAGCATTTTTAACCTTTCCAACTCCTCTCTAATATCTTTTCTGTTGATTACTTCTCTTTGCATTCAACAAATATTCTATAACGAAATGTTCCAAATATTGCAATGGAACTTCATAACATGTGCAGGCACATTAGTAGGGCACATGTATTCCTACATACATTGAATCAAAGATCTAGATACTAGAAATGTTTCCCATTGAATTAAGTGAAGCGAGCTAAGAAGGCTAGCCTAAAAGAAAATATAGAATATAAAATCTTAAGTTAGTTAATGTGTTTTTATTTAAATAGCTAGTATCCATGGCTCCTCAAGAAATCAAGTGTTGTTGAAAGATAGAATAGTCATCAGATCCCAAACTAACTATACATATATTTAGAACATCTGAGTCATATCATTATAGTAATGTAAATAATATTTACCATAATTTCAAGTGTTTATATTCACATGGCGTAATGGTACACTTTAATAGATCGCAGTACTACACCTTTGAAGTGTCTGCATGGGTGTAGCATGACACCAGTATAGGTGTGATAAGGGTGTATCTGGGGTGTTAAGAGGGTGGGACTGAACTGGGACTGCTAGTAAGCTCTCAAAGAAGAATGCTCCCAGCACTTCTTTAATATAAGATAGCTGGTGACTAATTTAGAATCGAGTAAGTACTGCTTGCCTGAAGAATCGAGTAAGGTCTGCTTGCCTGAAGAATCGAGATATACTCTAGCTTATGACAGACATGAGTGTGATATAAAGACTAATGCAGTAGTGATGCAGTAGTATTGGCAGTAGTGATAATGGCTAACCACTGGACAGTATCTTCTGACTTGACTGTCAGGTACTGGCAGTAGTGATAATGGCTAACTATTGGACAGTATCTTCAGACTTGACTGTCAGGTACTGGCAGTAGTGATAATGGCTAGCCATTGGACAGTATCTTCAGACTTGACTGTCAGGTACTGGCAGTAGTGATAATGGCTAACCATTGGACAGTATCTTCAGACTTGACTGTCAGGTACTGGCAGTAGTGATAATGGCTAGCCATTGGACAGTATCTTCTGACTTGACTGTCAGGTACTGGCAGTAGTGATAATGGCTAACCATTGGACAGTATCTTCTGACTTAACTGTCAGGTACTGGCAGTAGTGATAATGGCTAACCATTGGACAGTATCTTCTGACTTGACTGTCAGGTACTGGCAGTAGTGATAATGGCTAACCACTGGACAGTATCTTCTGACTTGACTGTCAGGTACTGGCAGTAGTGATAATGGCTAACCATTGGACAGTATCTTCTGACTTAACTGTCAGGTACTGGCAGTAGTGATAATGGCTAACCATTGGACAGTATCTTGAATGTCAGGTACTGGCACTAGTGGTAATGGCTAACGCTTGGACAGTATCTTATGATGTATTACTTTAAACAAGACTTTATTTAATACTGATTCACTTACCTTTCCTTGTGTTGGAATTTTATTCCTTTAGTGTCAGGTTCTCCAGACATAAGTCTTCTGCTGACGTTAGCCACTAGCTACTCTCTTATCAACTGGCGTTGCTGGTGAGTCGGAAGTCTGATGCAATATACTTGTTTGGCAGTATTTATGAAGGTGAGGCTACTGACTGGTCAAAATGATCTTTGCATGTAAGCACTGGTAAAGGTCTCTGAAAGTGGTAGCTTGACTCCTCTGAGCAGGGACAAGTAAGGCCATTACTATGCTGTACATTGCATACAAGACACTTTATAAGAGGCAATATCTCCACAGTTAGCTCAATGTGCCTGTCTGGAATTCCAGCACAAACTTTGCACACTGGTGATTGTGAAGAAGCATTCAGAGGAGGAACATGGTCAGAAGATAATGAAGGAGGTGCGACTTCTTTCATTTGAACTATACCAGATGCAGGTGTGATTCCACAAGGTCTGGAAGGCACTTTCTTGTTCTGTCCATCTCTGAGTTACTAAAAAGGTAAATTGATCACATATCTATTTCATCTTGTAATTATATTTTATTATATCTGATTTTTACCTCACATTCTCCTTTATTTCTACACCATTGAATTGAAAATGATTGTTGGTGGTATTTGCACAATAAGGAACTCTCTTTTTGTAAGCATGGATTGTTCTTCTTATCACTCCCTGAAAGCAAAACAATATTCTAGAGGCCATGAATTCCATATCCTCTTCACTGATGTCAACTTTGAAGGTCTCTTGGAGACGCCTACTGCTCCAGATGCAAGAGAAGGATCTCTTGGCAGTCTTCCATCTTTTCCCACACACCCTACAACACTTCTTAAGCTGTTCTTTATGTATTTCCTTAATTTTCCTATCAGTATTGCATGACTTCACTTAAACTTTGTTTTCAATTGACTAATTTATAACTCTGTGATAGTGTCCTTACAGAGCCTTACCAGCAACTCCTCCACGAATCCTAGCTACTCCACAGATAACCGCAGCCTAATGCTAAACATAAATTCCCATTGCATAAAGTAATAGTTCACCTACCTGATCAACAGCAAATATTACCAGTTTCTATCGTTCAAGTACTAAGAGTTGCGACATAGGACGTCTGGGAAGCATTCCTGACTCAATAAAGTCTATGCTGAGCAAAGCAAGCTGTGGAGGTCCAGCCCTCTTTGCGTAATTGAATAGCACATGCGCAATACTGACTCATCCGACTAGTCTCGCGTGGCCGACCCTTTTCCCTTTTATAATGAGGTTCTTGATATGAACATAGAGTGTATCTATGATATGAAGGAGCGGAATAGTGACTGATTTAGGAGTGGGAGCGAGTGACTGTGAGTTAATAGGTATATCAGTCTATTGTTTTAGCGAAATGGAAATTTCCAATATTAGAATCAGAAACGCCATCTCTTGCGGGGCAGAAACGATTTGTGGAAAAGGTCGCTGAAGTGAAATACACTGTCCACAGCAAATTTTTAAGACAAAAGCTGGGGATCTCTGGTAAGAGGTTTTTTGTGGTGTAAATAAGTGGGAGAGATTAGAAAGTGGTTGTGTTCTATAACAGAAAGTGATTGTGTTCTATAACAGAAAGTGATTATGTCAGTGATGAGGGAGCAGTGATGAGGGAGCAGATTTGTCTGGCATAGCTAGTCCTTTACCTTGGGAGCAGAGGGCGGGTGTGGCTGGCAGCACTATTGTTCTGTGATCAGTGTGTGTGGCCTGTACATTGCATCAGTGATCTAGACGGCGTGGCTATTAGTACTATTGCATCATTGATCAAGGGAGCAGAGGGCGTGGCTATTAGTACTATTGTGTCAGTGATCTAGGGAGCAGAGGGCGTGGCTGTTAGTACTATTGTGTCAGTGATCTAGGGAGCAGAGGGCGTGGCTGTTAGTACTATTGTGTTAGTGATCTAGGAAGCAGAGGGTGTGGCTGTTAGTACTATTGTGTCAGTGATCTAGGGAGCAGAGGGCGTGGCTGTTAGTACTATTGTGTCAGTGATCTAGGGAGCAGAGGGCGTGGTTGTTAGTACTAATGTGTCAGTGATCTAGGGAGCAGAGGGCGTGGCTGTTAGTACTATTGTGTCAGTAATCTAGGGAGCAGAGGGCGTGCCGTTAGTACTATGGTGTCCATTAATCTAGGGGCAGAGGCGTGGCTGTAGTAACTATGTGGTCAGTGATCTAGGAGCAGAGGGCGTGTTGTTAGTACTTATTGTGCCAGGGATCTAGGGACAGAGGGCGGTGGCTGTTTAGGAACTATTGTTCAGTGATCTGGGACAAAAGGGCCGTGGCGTTTAGTACATGTTGTCCCAGTAATCTAGGGAGCAGAGGGGTGTTGCTTTAGTCATATGGTGTCAGTGATCTAGGAGCAGAGGCGTGGTTGGTTAGTACTATTGTGCCAGTGGATCGGAGCATAGGGCGTGGGCTGTTTAGTACTATGGTGTCAGTAATCTAGGGAGCAGAGGGCGTGGCTGTTAGTACTATTGTGTCAGTGATCTAGGGAGCAGAGGGCGTGGTTGTTAGTACTATTGTGCCAGTGATCTAGGGAGCAGAGGGCGTGGCTGTTAGTACTATTGTGTCAGTGATCTAGGGAGCAGAGGGCGTGGCTGTTAGTACTATTGTGTCAGTGATCTAGGGAGCAGAGGGCGTGGCTGTTAGTACTATTGTGTCAGTGATCTATGGAGCAGAGGGCGTGGCTGTTAGTACTATTGTGTCAGTGATCTAGGAAGCAGAGGGCGTGGCTGTTAGTTTTCAGTGATCGCTAGGGAATCAAGGGTGTGGCGGGTAGGTGTGTCAGTGATCTAGGGAGAGAGGTGTGGCTGGTATGTGTCAGTGATCTAGGGAGCAGAGGGTGTGGCTGGTAGTGTGTCAGTGATCTAGGGAGCAGAGGGTGTGGCTGTTAGTACTATTGTGTCAGTGATCTAGGAAGCAGAGGGCGTGGCTGTTAGTGCTATTGTGTCAGTAATCTAGGGAGCAGAGGGTGTGGCTGGTAGTGTGTCAGTGATCTAGGGAGCAGAGGGCGTGGCTGTTAGTACTATTCTGTCAGTGATCTAGGGAGCAGAGGGTGTGGCTGGTAGTGTGTCAGTGATCTAGGGAGCAGAGGGTATGGCTGGTAGTGTGTCAGTGATCTAGGGAGCAGAGGGTGTGGCTGGTAATGTGTCAGTGATCTAGGGAGCAGAGGGTGTGGCTGGTAGTGTGTCAGTGATCTAGGGAGCAGAGGGTGTGGCTGTTAGTACTATTGTGTCAGTGATCTAGGGAGCAGAGGGCGTGGCTGTTAGTGCTATTGTGTCAGTAATCTAGGGAGCAGAGGGTGTGGCTGGTAGTGTGTCAGTGATCTAGGGAGCAGAGGGTGTGGCTGTTAGTACTATTGTGTCAGTGATCTAGGGAGCAGAGGGTGTGGCTGGTAGTATGTCAGTGATCTAGGGAGCAGAGGGTATGGCTGTTAGTACTATTGTGTCAGTGATCTAGGGAGCAGAGGGTGTAGCTGGTAGTGTGTCAGTGATCTAGGGAGCAGAGGGTGTGGCTATTAGTACTATTGTGTCAGTGATCTAGGGAGCAGAGGGCGTGGCAGTTAGTGCTATTGTGTCAGTGATCTAGGGAGCAGAGGGTGTGGCTGTTAGTACTGTTGTGTCAGTGATCTAGGGAGCAGAGGGTGTGGCTGTTAGTACTATTGTGTCAGTGATCTAGGGAGCAGAAGGCGTGGCTGTTAGTACTATTGTGTCAGTGATCTAGGGAGCAGAGGGTGTGGCTGTTAGTACTATTGTGTCAGTGATCTAGGGAGCAGAGGGTGTGGCTGTTAGTACTATTGTGTCAGTGATCTAGGGAGCAGAGGGTGTGGCTGTTAGTGCTATTGTGTCAGTGATCTAGGGAGCAGAGGGCGTGGCTGTTAGTGCTATTGTGTCAGTGATCTAGGGAGCAGAGGGCGTGGCTGTTAGTACTATTGTGTCAGTGATCTAGGGAGCAGAGGGTGTGGCTGTTAGTGCTATTGTGTCAGTGATCTAGGGAGCAGAGGGTGTGGCTGTTAGTATTATTGTGTCAGTGATCTAGGAAGCAGAGGGCGTGGTTGTTAGTACTATTGTACCACGTACTCCATTGTATTGAATGTTGTTGAGTACTTTACCACCCTTTACCATATACTCTATTGTATTGAATGTTGTAGTACAGTAGAACCTCAGAGTTACATACCCCTTGGGAAACCAGGTATACGTAACTCTGAAAAGTACGTAACTCAGAATATAACATGATTTAACTTGTACTAAAGCATTTAAATGACTAAAATATTATGCATACAGTATTTTGGCCATTTAATGGCAGGGTTTCATAGAGGGGGGGGGAAACCTGGGATATCCCCCCCCAAAAGAAAATTTCCCCCCCCCAAAGATTTTGCTCATTCAATTATTTAATAGATTTGAATTTCATAATAGCAATACCATAAGAACAAAGACGCATTAAATAAAGTCACTCTCAAAGTATGATTCTATGATTACTTTGTTTGAATATATCTAATATTTTACTAAAGTTTATTTCGTTCAGTTCAGGACCTTCAATGGCAATTCTCATTAACCGTGCCAAGTTCTGTTCTGTCAGCCGGCTTCGTAATCTAGTTTTTATGAGTTTCATTTCACTAAAAGATCTCTCAGCTGTGGCTGTACCAACTGGAATCGAAAGCATAATGTCAATCAGTTTAAACGTCTCTGAAAAAATTCCCGTGTAAGCAGCTGAACGTTTCAGTTCTTCTAATACTTCTTGGAACTCTGGTGCTTTCTCCAGTGATTTTGACTTCATAATTTCATCTCTTTCTTGAAGCAATGCTCTCTTGAATATAGCCCACTCTGATATTAAATCGTCCTTGTTTAGCAGAGGTGTTGAGGAATAAGGTGGGAAAAGTTTATTAACTCTACAAAATTTGTTAGCTCTATGTTAATTGACCTGATTTTCATTGCAATTCTGCTTTTTTTGACAAATATCTTTGAAGAATAATTCTGGATTGGATGTGGGAGGTGGGGGGAAGGGGGAGAGAAGTTTTTCCTATGTCCCCTCATTAGATTAAACGCTGTTAAATATATTACATTTACTAGTTTCATTGAAGTACTTAAAGAATCAGGACTGTTTCATACAATCCCAAATTTCCCCCCCCTAAACGTAAATCCTGTATGAAACCCTGAATGGTGTACCCTGGAGATTCTTTTCTGAGTAAACCAGATCCCAGATAAATGGTCCCTGGTGTTTTGTTGTTGTTTTTTCTGATTAAACCAGAATACACTGCACTATAAAATCTTTATCAATATCTCTCCTGACAGGAACCTCTTTTTCAGGCTAAGTGTCACCTGATTCTGCTGAAAACCTTTCTATATTCTTCCTGTCTCTCTATAAGTCTGAAATTGTGGACTTTCCTAAGCCAAACTCCTGAGCACCTCCAGATAAAATATTCCTTGATCTATTATTCTTCCTAATATTAAGCTTCTTCTGATAGTAATTATTTAGCCATTGTACTGCAAATTCCACAAAAACATCATCGGACGACCCAGTACCCATTACGATGTTCCTTCACAGTTCGGTTAACCGGTTAATTCGGTTGTCTGATGTTCTGATCTCTGAGGCTACTGTACTTCAGAACGAATTGTGTTGTAGGATAGTGTCACATGTGATACAGGATTGTGTTCTAGGATAGTGTCACATGTGATAGAAGATTTTGTTCTAGGATAGTGTCAGATGTTACATGATTGTGTTCTAGGATAGTGTCAGATGTGATACAGGATTGTTTTCTAGGATAGTGTCAGATGTGATGCAGGATTGTGTTCTAGGATAGTGTCAGATGTGATACAGGATTGTGTTCTAGGATAGAGTCAGATGTGATACAGGATTGTGTTCTAGGATAGTGTCAGATGTGATACAGGATTGTGTTCTAGGATAGTGTCAGATGTGATACAGGATTGTGTTCTAGGATAGTGTCAGATGTGATACATGATTTTGTTCTAGGATAGTGTCAAATGTGATACAGGATTGTGTTCTAGGATAGTGTCAAATGTGATACAGGATTGTTCTAGGATAGTGTCAGATGTGATATAGGATTGTGTTGTGGAGCATGCTGCTTTAGCTTTTAGAATACTCCAGTATTCTTTCCAGAAAAAAGAACAGCGCCATCAAACCCCATGCCATTCATTGAAGACGACTGGATGTTTTTTTGTTTCAAAGTTGAAACCAAAGCAGAATAAATGCTCTCAGTATCAGTGCCCTTCAGTGGAACTATATCTATAAAGTGCTCTACTGGCAACCCATTTTCTATCCAACGGCAATAAGTAGACATCTCTTCCATTGTCGCCACATCAGTGCACTCATCAGCAACCAAGGCTTAATAAGGAGCCTGTTGGAGCCTGCTGAGCAACTGCTCTTCAACCCATACACTAATTGCTTCAATAAAGCCAATCACAGCGGAAGTAGAGCGATAGGTAGCATTATCAGCAGCATCCTTCAGAAACTCTGAAAGTGATTGTGGAGCCAGGCGTCTCCTCCCCCAACAGAAGAGGAAGCAAGAGCTCATTGAAGAACATTTATGTTATGTTGTATGCATGTAATGAATATCATTATTGTTAGGTAGCGTGTGCAACATCTGTGTGCAAATATGTTCCGTGTGAAATGTTAAAGCTTTAGGTTGTGTGCAGATGTGATTGGCCAGAAATGAACCAATCAGATCCATTAGCTAGCTACTAGCTAGGGTTATAGTTGTGTAAGTATGTTCATTTCTAGTTTCGTGTCAGTTTCTGCAAAGTGTGTTGTCAGTATTCGTGTTTGTCTATAAAGTTTAAAAAGCTTTCAAATCGTGAACTTCTGGGGAGGTGCTGGCTAATACTAATGGGGGAACTGCTACCATTACTCTGGTGGCAGCAATCGGACCATTGTTGACTTGGGAAGAGATAGCTTTAATCGGTAATTTCTACCTGGGCGTCCTACAGTGGAGGCAGCGGTGGGATCTCTTTTAAACCGGAGATTACCACATCGAGCTCACTACTACAACATCGAAATAACTACCTGTTCGGAGGCGAATTAAAACTCGACCTACTGGACTACAACTACTATCAACGTTCGACTACGTCTAACTAACGTGGATCCGAGCTTCAGTCCTACACTGCTTAATACTGGAAGACAGGAGTTTACAACTACATCTACCGCCGCCGTTGTCGCCCTGAGGACGCCTAAGAAACGCCCGAGGGACGCTGTGATCTAATATTCGCTGAAGACGCCGGGGTACGCAGGTTGGTCAATCGAGAGGCCAGCTGAGGATCAAGAATAAGAAGAAGAACACCTAATCTACTGAAGACGCCAGAGTATGCAGGTTGGTCAATCGAGTGGCCAGCTGAAGATCAAGAATAAGAAGAAGAACACCTAATCTACTGAAGACGCCAGAGTACGCAGGTTGGTCAATCGAGTGGCCAGCTGAAGATCAAGAATAAAAAGAAGAGCACCTAATCTACTGAAGACGCCAGAGTACACAGGTTGGTCAATCGAGTGGCCAGCTGAAGATCAAGAAGAAGAAAGAATAAGAAGAAGAACACCTAATCTACAAGAGAAAGGTCACCTCACCTGGAAAATTTGTATTATTATACATTAATGTCATATTAACATACAGACAAAACAATTTTGTGGGTTTGTGGTTATTTTTGTGGTTATAGGTGATGGAACTGGGAGCTTCAAGACAGTGAATTTGGAAGTGTTTAAGCTGAAAAAAGAATTTTAAATTTTAAGAAAAAAGTTTTTAAGCCAGGATTTTTGAATTTATTGAGTTATATCTTGACACATGATGTAAAATTGCCTTAAAATTATTATGTATAACTTTGGTAGCTATACCTTGAAAATTAAGTGAGTTGTGGCTGTTTTTCACCAATAATATTTTAAGCAGGTAAGGGTCATCAAATGATGACGTTTAGAGCGGTTGTGGGCCTTTAGTGCACGTAAACGCGACGTCACAAAACAGCACATGCGTATTTGTGTCATAAAGGCACAAGGGCGCCAGTTTAGCGCTAATTGTTGCACGGGTATGGCTAATTTAGCTAGGGTTGTATCTCAGGCCCTAGGTATCAAGTTTTACGGCGCTACTGCCTATCACGGCCAGCGTTAACGCATCTGGAGCTGCGCAACCCGTAGGACTCCAACTGCATCGCCCGGATGTTGTCAGAATACCGAATGCTGGGAGCCTTGGGAGTGTTAAACTCCTTCAGCTTTTCTTCAGTTCTTGAAAAAGAGGACCTCTTGGATAGGCTTGGCTCCAAGTTAGTAATACCAGCCAACAATTCTGACTGATTTCGACTTGGCTTACTGCTGCTAGTAGAACCATAGCTAGTGATAATCCATACAGCCGCTTGCAGTTAGGGAAAGTCCCGTCTTACTGCTCGGGGAAATAACCGTTCGACCTTAGCTCGTTAACTAGTTACGTTTAATGACGAACTACCGCAAAATGTTGACGTCAACAAAAATGGCGTAAAATGTATTAGAGTGAATGAGAAAAGTGCTGTTCTCCATTTTCCATTCACTAAACAGGCAGTTTTACTATTGTAAACATGATTGGGATGATGAAGAAAAGGTATGTGTATGTTAAATGACTGTAGTGAGGGTCTATACAGTAGTTTAAAAAAAATCCACTCTTTAAGTTGGAAGCACTGTTTATATTATTCCTATTTGTAATTCACACTACTGGTGTCCTTATTATTTTTGTATTCTCCTTTTGTAGACAACTTTCGCTTGGAAGTACCAACTGTCAGAATGTCTCGGAAAAGTCAGACCAGAAAGCAGTTGCCAGCCGGACATGAAGACCTGGATGAACTTGCTTACCAGGATCTCCCACCTCATCCAGATACAGCCGAGTTTTGGAGCATGCCTACTCTAGTAGAAGGTGAGGGTGGTGACTCTGTTGGGCGGGGCACTGACACTAATGAGTATGGTTTGAGGGTTTCACCAAGGAGAGTAGAAACTGTGAGGGTAGACCCCCCCAGGGGTGCCGAGGGTATAGGTGAACCTGGGGCGGGTAGAGGACATAGAGTAGAAGGGATAGATCCGTGGACATCCATGATGGACACTGTGGCTGTGATGAGAGAGGAAAGGGCCGCTATCATGGACACCATGGCTATGATGCGTGAGGAAATGAGGGATTTACGGGAGGATAGAAGGATGAGAGGAACAGAGGAGAGAGGGGTGAGGAGAGAACCAGTACCAGCCAGGTAGATGAGTGCTTTGACAGTTAGAGCTTCGGTTAAAGAGTTACCAAGCTATACAGAGAGTGGTGACTTAGCCAAATTCATACGAGGGCTGGAAGCTGAACTTAAGGAATTAAAGGTGGATAAAACTCAGTGGCGGGGAATTTTACTTGTGAAATTACCATCTAAAATTAAGGATCATGTTGTAGAAAATATTGAGGATGGTGCAAACTATGATGACATTGTACAAGCCCTGTTAGCCAAAGTGGGAAAAAGTATGGTTGAGTTAGAGAACAAGTTCTTCCCACCAAGGCGCAGGAGCTCTAAGGACAGGGTAGAAAGAGTTAAGGAGTTGATCTCCTGGGGTAACAGGGTGCTCATGCTCTGTCCCAAAGAGCAGGACATCCTCCTGTTCTTGTCAGAGGTGCTCTGTTTTCGGAGTTATCGTCGCATGAGTGTGGCTTGCTCCGGGGACAGAGTACCGGGAGCGTGATCAGAGATAACAATATAACCCGGGGAAGGGATGAGGCGAGATTTCCCCATGGCAGTTGTACTTACCAGTCCAACTTCAGATGTTATGTGTGTAATAAGTCTGGTCATAAGGCTTTCAATTGTCCAGACAAGAGTAGGCATAATCACAAGAGAGAAAACTCCAAACCACCTGAGAGGGAGAGGGACACCAAGCCAAAGAAAACTAATCTGGCACAGTTAATGGGAGAATGTGTCAGACTGAGAGGGAAAGTAAATGGGATAGA
>WLWD01004111.1_pt1 | contig 23089 bp, 15 predicted proteins | sample 6712731 | NCBI WGS metagenome assembly WLWD01 (sample SAMN12718690, study PRJNA576275) | sponge metagenome | isolation source: marine sponge | host: Mycale hentscheli | place: New Zealand: South Island, Marlborough, Capsize Point | collected 2014-11-01
TTGCTAACCTCATTCTCCCAAATAATCAACACCAACTAATCTCTTCTTCTCCACCTCCGGTTGTTGTAGGTGTTATTAGGTAGTCATGGTGACGTACAGCCACAAGGTGATGTCCTACTCATTGTGGATTCTCTTCAATCTCTTCCACCGACTCCCTCTCTCCTATATCAACTCATAGCCAGCAACACATCCCATGTTATCATCACCATGGAGACCAAGTACTTTGGCACAGATGACCTTAAGAAGAAGATTGAGCACGAGTTGATCAGAGGTACTTGTGAGGTAGTTTTAGATCCTCTCACGGAACTCCACGTCACTCAGCGGCTGGTTCATGGGGTCATGTCAAGGTCAGAGTTCACTCCATACAACAAGGAGCAAGATATTTTATCGTGCATCGCTGAGAGAAGTCTGGGATCTCCAGATTTGGTGGATGTGATTGGCTCGTTGCTAGACAAATATGCTGATGCTGCAGAATTGAACTCCAGTGAGGAGGGATTTCTAGACACCTTCAAGTCTGATATTTGCAATGTCTTATGCAGTCGTCAGTGTTCCATAAGTTATAGCACCAGTTCCTCCCTGGAAGAAGAGAAGGAAGGAGTCTCCAGTATGGATTCCAAGCAGCTGGAACAGACTTCTGAAGATGTGGACAGGTCTCGACTGATTGAAGGAGACTTCATATCCCATCTTATAAACAACTTCCACCTCTCTAAATCTGAGTTCTTAATGCTGGCGTGTGTTTCTCTGTTTGATGGAGCTCCTCTTCCCGTGCAACTACTGCAACAGATCCAGACTCTACTTCAAGACGCGTGCCCAGAAGAAAGCCAGTCTCCCCTGGAAAAACTTATGTCTTACAATTTCCTCCACCATCACCCTACTCCTGTCATTGCCACGCCTCACTCACTACGTTCTCCCCAGGTGATAAACTCCTCCTCTTTCTACCATGTGCCCCTGGTCATTAGTCAGACAGTTTGCGAGAGCCTGTCTGGTGAAGACTTGGTCATGTCTCTGTCATTAGCTTGTTCCTCTCTCGTGAAACTAACCACCTCTGTTCTTCCTGACAACACTATCAAGTGTTGGTTATCTGGTCTATTGCAATGCATTCTCAAAGAAGCTAGAAAAGTAGAAGACATTTATGGAACTCTTTACAGAATGTACCTCACTTTTAATAACTAACTAGTGTTGTTCTTAGCTGTATTTATCCATCTGCTCTGTCTATCTCACTTCATTATCATCACTGTAAGTTTTTAAACAATAAAGCAGCTGATCCTGAGTATTTTGGAGAGTTCTTGGCAGGCATCAGAGATGTGTGCTTATGAATAATTAGTAGAGGGTGTTTGGGAGTCATAAATTCCCGAGCTGTGTATTGGCCTATCTTAACTCGAAGGACCAGTTCAATAGCCTTCCGTGCAGTCAATGCTCGCACAAGATACTAAGGAAAGCAATTGAAGTTAAGGGCGCGCAACTGTCTAGGTCCAGGAAGACGGTACTTTGCCGTCGTTGCAGGCCTGAACAAAGAAGCAGTTATGGCTGCTTACCCTGTCTCAACTACTAACCCCTTCTCAAAGATAAGGTAATGACCGTTGTTAAACTATTGACAATTGCACAAAAATACATTTACACTTTTACTACATGTGGAGATATGATACAGCAATGGGTTTGCAGAGTATGGATAACATTTGGTAAAGTTAAAATACAACTTATTTGTAAGATATGATCAAAGTTAATTGGTTTGGATTAGTTCTTCCTCTAGCTTGTATGTTTCTGTGTTAGTTTCTTCTTTCTTCTTGCTTCAAGTCCTGGAGGGCCCAACAGAGGGTAAGTGGTAGGTTATACTTACTGGCCTCAAGTCCTGGAGGGCCCAACAGAGGGTAAGTGGTAGGTTATACTTACTGGCCTCAAGTCCTGGAGGGCCCAACAGAGGGTAAGTGGTAGGTTATACTTACTGACCTCAAGTCCTGGTGGGCCCAACAGAGGGTAAGTGGTAGGTTATACTTACTGGCCTCAAGTCCTGGAGGGCCCAACAGAGGGTAAGTGGTAGGTTATACTTACTGACCTCAAGTCCTGGAGGCCCCCCCCCCCCCCCCCCCCCCCCCCCCACCAGAGGGTAAGTGGTAGGTTAAAATTTCATACAATTACATTTATATCTTTTAAATTGAACTGAAGTTCAAAGACCATGCAGGTGCTCAGCTTTAAGAAGTCCGTAATATAAGTTCCATAAATTCTCGGCCTTTGATGGCCTTCTAGTGGAAACACAACTAAAAAGAACAAACTGATACAATGTTTTATATAGTGAACAGAGTGTGAGATGCTGAAAACAAGAAAAAACAAAAAGGAGACAATCAAGAAATTTCAGGGTCAAGGCTGCAGAGGGAGCAGCCTATACAGAAGAAAGTGTTACTAGTTCTGAGCTAAACAACCTGTGAGAGAGTACATGGGTTTTGACAATGTATGTTTGTGTGTGTGACTCATGACATCTTTTAAATTGAACTGAAGTTCAAAGACCTTTTAAATTGAACTGAAGTTCAAAGACCATGCAGGTGCTCAGCTTTAAGAAGTCCGTAATATAAGTTCCATAAATTCTCGGCCTTTGATGGCCTTCTAGTGGAAACACAACTAAAAAGAACAAACTGATAGCTACAATGTTTTATATAGTGAACAGAGTGTGAGATGCTGAAAACAAGAAAAAACAAAAAGGAGACAATCAAGAAATTTCAGGGTCAAGGCTGCAGAGGGAGCAGCCTATACAGAAGAAAGTGTTACTAGTTCTGAGCTAAACAACCTGTGAGAGAGTACATGGGTTTTGACAATGTATGTTTGTGTGTGTGACTCATGACATATGACTCCAGAGAAAAAGACTTTTGGTGGCTTAAAATTAGAAATAAATTAAAGTGGTCAATTAAACTTAATGAATTAAAATATTAAAGGGGAGAATGAATGGCCTTCCTGCGGGGGCCCTCGAAGGCCGAAGAGGCACCCGCAGGAAGGCCATTCATTCTCCCCTTTAATATTTTAATTCATTAAGTTTAATTGACCACTTTAATTTATTTCTAATTTTAAGCCACCAAAAGTCTTTTTCTCTGGAGTCATATGTCATGAGTCACACACACAAACATACATTGTCAAAACCCATGTACTCTCTCACAGGTTGTTTAGCTCAGAACTAGTAACACTTTCTTCTGTATAGGCTGCTCCCTCTGCAGCCTTGACCCTGAAATTTCTTGATTGTCTCCTTTTTGTTTTTTCTTGTTTTCAGCATCTCACACTCTGTTCACTATATAAACATTGTATCAGTTTGTTCTTTTTAGTTGTGTTTCCACTAGAAGGCCATCAAAGGCCGAGAATTTATGGAACTTATATTACGGACTTCTTAAAGCTGAGCACCTGCATGGTCTTTGAACTTCAGTTCAATTTAAAAGATATCGCACTATGATAATTTCATATCATCATGTTTACCCCCAAAATCAGGATTTATTTGTTCTGCTTTTTTTAAAATGAATTTGCACGATCTATAGATTGCTATAATGCCTGCTCTTAGGCTTTTGTGGCAGCCTTAGCTTTATTATTTTAAGCATGTGCGGCAAAAAAAAAAGAATTTTTTTAGAAATGAGGTGTGAACCCTCAGCTAGCCAGCTATTACAAATCATTTCTCAGACAAAAAAAAATTTTTTTTTTGTTGCTATTCCAAAGCAGGTATCAATAATAGTTCGAGCAATGAAAATGGTAGATGTAAAAAGGGAAGAAGAAAAAAGTAGCCAATAAAAGGTTCTAAATCATTGTTTGGTATAAGTTCAAACCTAAATTAACATTTAATTTTCAGTAATCTCCAAAATCAGAGCGTGACAGACAGACAAGCAGACAGATAGGATGACTACTATAATCCTCTCACACATACGCCATCTCCCAAGTAAGCCTAATAGTTAAAAAAAAAAATTAGAGTGGTTTAAATTTTCTTTCAGCAACACTTTTAATTCAGCCGAATTTCACAATTCACTCTAGCTGGAAGCACAATATAGCTATAGAGAGATTAAAGCTTTGATACCAGTTCTGAGACCACAAAGTGGGAGGATGAGTTGCGCAATTGTTGCCCAATCTATGAATTTATAGGATGTGCAACACAATCCATCGCAAATTCATAGGGCAGAACATCATATTGCACACTGTCGCTAAATAAACGAATATTTTCTACACGCGCGGGCGTCAAGTACATGATTGACCAGTGTAAAATTGAAGTGAAGCAAAAAGATGGTCCAGCCTGAGGGAACTACTACTGCGAGTGTGGGGAATGGAGCGAGCGCTGGGGTAGATGGTCAGCAACCCGCTCCTCCGCAGAGGACGTGGGGAGGTACCTTTAAATCCTTCATGTTCCAGATGGTGATCTTTTACATTATTACAAGTTTCTTTAGAGGAAACAAAACTCCACCAGAAGCTGCTAAAGGACCTGATGGCGAACCTTTAGCTTTAGCTGGCATTAACCTCTTTAGTAAAGGAGACAAACTGGTGAGGAACAAGGAATACTTGGATGGGCATGTCATTGATTTCTTCAGTGTTTCTTTGATACCTGAGTGATGGAATAGATGTTTACACGTACAAAACCCTTTACCCAATAGAGCTTAGCTTTGCTCTGTCTAATTTGTCATGCTGTCAGATTTCAAGATATCCCGTGAGGTTTAATTAAGGAGCTATGTCACTGAACCGTACCCACCATTAGCTGAAAGGATTGACCACACCCACTACTTAGCTGGTAGGATAGACTGCACTCATTGTTTTGACTAGTGGTGTGCTCTAATAAGAAAATGACAAGTCCTGGATCTTGTTGCCCGCCTCAATTGCAGTGCATAATTTCTGTGATGATTTGGGAATGTTAATTACTTAATTCCAAAAGTGGGGAAGCACAATGACTGCCCCAGCCTACCCCCCTTCACTCACCTATGAACCCCAGCCTATCCCTTCACTCACCTATGAACCCCAGCCTACCCCCTTCACTCACCTATGAACTCCACTACCCCCTTCACTCACCTATGAACCCCAGCCTACCCCCTTCACTCACCTATGAACCCCAGCCTACCCCCTTCACTCACCTATGAACCCCAACTGTGCCTTGTCCTGAGGCACAGTTGAGGTATGTAAAGGACTCTTACTAAATATTTTCTTTTGGTAAAGGGTAGCCTTAGTCACACTACTTTCACAAACACACATCTACATGATCACACGCATACACACACACAACCACATCATACACTTGCATTCACACAGATCTATACTAACACAGTCACACTCATCTTCTCCTTGTTCAGGACTTGAAGGTGTTTTTAACTTCCAATGAAGACTTCCACTTCCAGGAAGATAGCAATAATCTTGTGTGGGGGGAAGAGGTTTACTACGGAGATTGGGGGGCTGGAGTGGACAGAGATGGTGCCTTGCAAAAGACTATGGATGTTGTGGTTCCGGAATCAGTTCAGTGGAATGGGAGCTGGTTTATTCATGTGTTCATTGTCAAGTCAGGTTATACCATCGACTCCGGCAGTTCAGAATATAAAGAACAACATATAACCTACCAATCTATGAGTGAGTGGAGAGAGAGAGAGAGAGAGAGTTGCTGTCATGTTGAAGAGTGTTGTTGTTGTTGTTGTTATTTCCTCAGTGTTCAATAAATATCGTAAGCGTAGAATCCACAACACAGCTAATTTGTTGACGGGTGAGTCTGCAGTGGCCCCAGGCAGTATGAAGGTTGACCAAGGAGCTACAGATGTCAGTCCAGACATTATATCATATTACCACCCGAACGTGACGGTCCACCTGGTGGAGGACTACACTCGCTGGACTCGTGGAGCTGTACCACAGCCGCTGGATAAATGTAAGATCTGGTGGAGGGGGCAACTCAGGTTTGTGTGCAACAATAGCAAAATATTTGGATGACCCTTTACCTTGACAATACTAGCATTTGGAACTGTATGTGACTGTGTTATGCCAGAAAATTAATTGGCGAGCGAGCAAGACACTATCAGGGGTAACAAAATTGAAACCCGAGATATTTGTGTATGTGTGGGTGTATGTATATCATTTTGTACTTTGATCCTTCGCATGTAAGTGTTTGCGTGGAGGTCGACACCATACCATACGCCACTAAACAATGTCCTTCGATTTACCGATCTTTACCCATATCACCACGTATCACCAGGTGTTTCCCCTTTCAATTAGGTGGTCTCACATATCTGAGTGTTTGCGGATGTAGTTAAGTCTTACTGACTTACTAAGTTCTTTTCTATTTGAATTAGTGGCGGTGGTTAGTTATCTTGGTTAATGTGATGTTTGTCATAGTTACAGCCCTAGGCAACAGTATTATTATCTCTTTCACATTTGACTAATAAATATATATTATTCATTTGATACAGGAGAATATCACAAGTCTGTTGGCTCAGTATTTACGCGAGTGCCGCAGGCACGAGCGTAAATACTGCCAATCAGACGAGTGATATTCTCGGGTATCCAATGGATAATAAATTTATTAGGTACTGCTCATGCGCGAATACCTTGGTAACAAGAAATTTACCTAGGGGGACGTAATAACCCAACGTAATAACTATGAACACAGGTGATATGGAAAAATATTGCCCTAAGCCACATCCTGTTTACTTTAATGCATTTTCTATGTGGCAACAGTTATCAGGCTCTGTTCAGTACCTAATAAAATATACAGTTTTTTTTTTTTTTTTTTTTTGGCTACTACAGCAGCAAGTTAGAGTTAGGCTAAAAACAATAATTCCTTAGAAGTGCTTTTTTGGTTCATTTTTTTAAAGTCAAACAGTTTTGGCAAGTAGTTACTATGGCATCGAAAATCTTTTGCCATAAATAATTTTAAAAATAACTTGGCTGTTCGCTGGAGTGCTCTTTGTCAGGAAGAGCTGTCATTTACTAGTCGGAATGGCTTATTTTTTTACTACTCAAGAAAATGGAGGAAAGAAAGAAATGTCATTGTTAGCTAAAATACATGGTCAATGGCTAAATAGCTACTTGTAGCTACTTGTATGAGTAATAGCACAGGTAACCGTGCTACTCAGGATTAATAGTACAAGTTTGAAGTAATATAATTGAAATAGTATAAGGTGAAGCTGAATGCTATTTCAATAGCTTAATGAGTGCTATTGATCCCTAATAGCACAGGTTACCCGTGCTATCACTTGCTAATAGCACAGGTTACCCGTGCCATCACTCACTAATAGCACAGATTACCCGTGCTATAACTTGCTAATAGTAGGCCAGCTTTTAAAAAAATCATTTGCAATTGTAGCTACAGAACTTCATTTTCAACGTACGGCTCCTCCTAATCTGTTAAAATTCCGTCTTATACAGGTAGAGCTTCTGTGGTAAAGAATGACATTGTCTCCAACTAGAAATTACTCAACTGTATGTTTCCAAGGTTAATGCTGCATGTGTGTGCACTTACCCGTAGGATTTCACTTAGCTACCGTGCTATTTCAATTTAGTTACGTGCTATGTCATTTTCCCCGTGTGATTTCAATTGAACAGCGATTTTTTCCCATACGTTTTTGAATGGGCAATTTACACGCTGTACTATTATTAAGAACTAGCAAGTACCCCACCACATAGTGGCGCTTGACGTATTGCAAAGTAAGAATGCAGTAGCACAAGTTATCTTGCTCAGTTATCATTCTCTACCATTGGTTAAGGTCACATAAGTTTCCCTCTCCTACTCTCTTTTATCTGAACTATTTGAGCTTTTCTTCTACTCCACCTCTCCTAACTTCAGCTCTTCTTCTTGAGTCATGGAGCCCCCTTTTACTTTGTCGATCTCTCCTGCTTCTGAATTTCTGTCCTGAGAAACTTTTGTCTTTTATTTCGTACTCTAGCCTTTCTTAACCCCCGCCTTTACTCGTCGATTCCACCCGCTTTTTAGTTATATTAATCGCTCACCTTTTTGCCTTCTCTTCCCTTCCATTTTAAACCTACACCCCTTACCTCGCCGATTCCATTTTCTTTTCAGTTACGATTAATCGCCTTTTACCTTCTCTTCCGTACTTTTGCCTTCCTTTTTGAAACCTACGCCGCCTTCCATCATCAATTGCACCCGCTTTTTAGAAGTAACCAGCACGTTCTACTGATTGTGGTGATACTTTACCTACCATAAATAAACAATGCTTTACCGAACCATACAAAGCTCATGAATTATTCATGAATACACACACCGTCGTCGTCGTTACTGACACACAAGCGTATTATTATATAGATAAATGGACTGAATCATGCCTTCTAAAGTAGGTGAATGAGAGCTGAAACATTAACTTCAGGAAAACTTGATAAATGCATAGTAACCTTTTTGTTATTTTGGCTGCAGATTTTGTGAATTAATAGAATCATATTGTGCATGCACCTTAAATATATATGTATTCTTTCTGTATTTTTTTTGTAGATGTAGAGTTTGACTCTGAGACGGGCGGTTATTTTCCCATCCTTTACCTAAATACCTACTGGAATCTAGCGCAAGATTATATGCCTCTTAATGACACTACGAAGTAAGGTGTGGGTGTGGTCAAGTGGTAAGATATGAATGTGACATAAGTACTAATAATTAAAGAAGTGTTTAGTTAAGTCTCTTGACAGTGCATTATTACTGAGTTTAACAATGTGTTACTACAAGTTACACTGAGTGTAGCATTGTGTAACATAGTGTTACACTGAGTGATGTGTTTAGATCAGTTGCTATGAGTGTTACACCGAGTGATGCTGTGTTTAGATCAGTTGCTATGAGTGTGTTACACAGAGTGATGCTGTGTTTAGATCAGTTGCTATGAGTGTGTTACACAGAGTGATGCTGTGTTTAGATCAGTTGCTATGAGTGTGTTACACAGAGTGATGCTGTGTTTAGATCAGTTGCTATGAGTGTTACACCGAGTGATGCTGTGTTTAGATCAGTTGCTATGAGTGTGTTACACAGAGTGATGCTGTGTTTAGATCAGTTGCTATGAGTGTGTTACACAGAGTGATGCTGTGTTTAGATCAGTTGCTATGAGTGTGTTACACCGAGTTTTGGATCGGTAACCATTTATTGGGAGCAAGAGGTAGGGGTCCCTGACTTACCACCTCTTTGATGGTTATAGGTATGATTGCCACCAATTGGCACCCACTGTCTGACAATTAGCCCCAATTTGCACCTCTGGGCATATTTGGCCTCCAATCCAGCCCAATCATACCCCCACTTTCTCTCTGACCTCTACCTCTTCCCATGACCCTCTGCTCTCTCGTTGAATCCCCGCTAATGTTGTTACCAGAAACACTCTCATCAATACTTATCAACTACATCAATACTTATCAACTACATCAATACTTATCTACTACATCAATACTTATCCAACTACATCAATACTTATCAACTACATCAATACTTATCAACTACATCAATACTTATCAACTACATCAATACTTATCAACTACATCAATACTTATCAACTACATCAATACTTATCAACTACATCATACTTATCAACTACATCATACTTATCAACTACATCAATACTTATCAACTACATCAATACTTATCAACTACATCAATACTTATCAACTACATCAATACTTATCAACTACATCAATACTTATCAACTACATCAATACTTATCCAACTACATCAATACTTATCAACTACATCAATATTTATCACCTACATCAATACTTATCAACTACATCAATACTTATCTACTACATCAATACTTATCTAACTACATCAATACTTATCTACTACATCAATACTTATCCAACTACATCAATACTTATCAACTACATCAATACTTATCAACTACATCAATACTTATCTACTACATCAATACTTATCAACTACATCAATACTTATCAACTACATCAATACTTATCTACTACATCAATACTTATCCAACTACATCAATACTTATCAACTACATCAATATTTATCACCTACATCAATACTTATCAACTACATCAATACTTATCTACTACATCAATACTTATCTAACTACATCAATACTTATCTACTACATCAATACTTAAGTAACTACATCAATACTTATCTACTACATCAATACTTATCTACTACATCAATACTTATCAACTACATCAATACTTATCAACTACATCAATATTTATCACCTATATCAATACTTATCAACTACATCAATACTTATCTACTACATCAATACTTATCTAACTACATCAATACTTATCTACTACATCAATACTTATCCAACTACACACACACCAATATTATCAACTCCTACAAAACCATACTTATCCAACTACACACCCTTATCACCTACATCAATACTTATCAACTACACCAATACTTAGTGGGGCGGAACTACACGCGGGGGACATACTTATCAACTAAAACACAATACTTATCACATAACAATACTATCAACTACATCATACTATCAACTACAAAACCAATACTTATCAAATACACCAATACTTATCAACTAACACAACACCAATACTTATCAACTACATCAATACTTATCCTACATCAATACTTTATCTACTACAGTCAATAACTTCTCCAACTACTACACAATACTTATCAACTACATCATACTTATCACTTACATCAATACTTTATCTACTACCAATACTTTATCACTACATCAATACTTATCAACTACATCAATCTTAAGCTACCTAACAAATCAATACTTATCCAACAACATCAATACTTATCAACTACACAATATTTATCCCTACATCAATACTTTACAACTACATCAAGAATATTCTATACTACATCAATACTTATCTAACTACATCAATACTTATCTATACAATCAAACTTATTAACTACATCAATAACTATCTAATCTACGAACACTACGCAACTTGATCTACTCCAATCAATACTTATCTACTACATCAATACTTATCCAACTACATCAATACTTATCAACTACATCAATATTTATCACCTACATCAATACTTATCAACTACATCAATACTTATCTACTACATCAATACTTATCTAACTACATCAATACTTATCTACTACATCAATACTTAAGTAACTACATCAATACTTATCTACTACATCAATACTTATCTACTACATCAATACTTATCAACTACATCAATACTTATCAACTACATCAATATTTATCACCTATATCAATACTTATCAACTACATCAATACTTATCTACTACATCAATACTTATCTAACTACATCAATACTTATCTACTACATCAATACTTATCCAACTACATCAATACTTATCAACTACATCAATACTTATCAACTACATCAATACTTATCTACTACATCAATACTTATCAACTACATCAATACTTATCAACTACATCAATACTTATCTACTACATCAATACTTATCCAACTACATCAATACTTATCAACTACATCAATATTTATCACCTACATCAATACTTATCAACTACATCAATACTTATCTACTACATCAATACTTATCTAACTACATCAATACTTATCTACTACATCAATACTTAAGTAACTACATCAATACTTATCTACTACATCAATACTTATCTACTACATCAATACTTATCAACTACATCAATACTTATCAACTACATCAATATTTATCACCTATATCAATACTTATCAACTACATCAATACTTATCTACTACATCAATACTTATCTAACTACATCAATACTTATCTACTACATCAATACTTATCCAACTACATCAATACTTATCAACTACATCAATACTTATCAACTACATCAATACTTATCTACTACATCAATACTTATCAACTACATCAATACTTATCAACTACATCAATCCGTATATCAACTACAATCAATAGTATCAACTTACAAATCATACTATCAACTACATCAATACTTATCACTACACATCAATACTTATCACTACATCAATACTTATCTACTACAGTCAATACTGATCAACACATCAATACTTATCAACTACACAACATCAATACTTATCAACTACAAATACATCAATACTTATAACTACATCAAAGTACTTATCAACTACAAATCATATTATCAACTACAAACATCAATACTTATCAAACACATAATACTTATCAACTACATCAATACTTATCAACTACACCAATACTTATCAACTACACCAATACTTATCAACTACACCAATACTTATCAACTACACCAATACTTATCAACTACATCAATACTTATCAACTACACCAATACTTATCAACTACACCAATACTTATCAACTACACCAATACTTATCAACTACATCAATACTTATCAACTACATCAATACTTATCAACTACATCAATACTTATCACCTACATCAATACTTATCCAACTACATCAATCTCATGAGAACAACAATTGTTTATGGTCAACTTGTGTGATCCCAGAGTCTCAGAGGTCCACAGTCTCGATCAGGAAGGTTGCCCACGAGTTGTTGCCAGTTGTGTCGAGATTGCTGCGAGGTGATGCTGTGGGGTCTTGATATACAACTGATAGGCATCACTTTTCCACCTCCCCAACATCTAGATAGTGGAGTCTTCCATACCTGTCCTCCCAGCTGTTGTAGCTGCTCCACTGCAGAAACTGTGTCCCGAGTATGATGACCCGTCTATTCCGGTTGCTTGGAGTGTTTCCCTCACCTGTGAGACGAGGCGAGGCTTCGTGAGAGGTTTCCTCTCCTTGAATTGAAACAATGGACCTGGGCCAGCTCCTCTTACCCTCTAATAGCCCAGCATGGCCGCTACTGGACAAATTCCATCACCCGTCCTTCCGACCACTATGTCCACCCCTTTTCGAAATGGGTCTGTCTTGGAGCTTTTCAACCTGGCTGTCACCATGGTGGGGTCCTTCAGATTGTCCACTGCAATATTCTCAAAGGTACGGTGAACCACCATGTCAAAGCTAGCGTCTGTTGGTATTGTTACCTCTCCCGACCTCAGGAACCCAAACAAACACAATGAGGCCGCCGCCCACAGCATCCCGCCATCATGACCTCTCACTGGATCTAGCCAGGCCTTACACAACATGAGCAACAGATCCGGGGTGATCAGTTGCCGTGGTCTGCGCTGTCCATCCCTTGCCTGCAGCCTCTTCACGCCCCTTACTACCATGTCCAGCTTCGGCATGGCACTCATATTAGGATCCCCTTTACCCTTGGTAATTTGTAGATTTCTCACTGCCGCCAAATACCATTTTATCGATGTTGCGGCCAAGCCGCTCTTGGCAAGGAAAGCTACATAGTGACACAACAACTGTTCATTAGTGGAGATGAGGGTGACCTTGTGAGTTGTGCAAAAGTGCATATATCGTTTCTTCGCTGATGCGTAGCTTCTCTGAGTAGAGTCTGCTAAGGCCTGTCCAATGTAGAAGTCCACAACTCGACCTCAGTCCATCCGTGTCCAGTTGCGTTCCCTCTGCAGCAGGGTGTCCAGAAGGCCAGCTGGTATTAGTGACCCTTGTTGCCGAGTCTGTGGACAACACATTCGAAAACGTGACAGGTCGTTTCTTGACAGGGCGTCAGCTGCCACGTTGCATGCACCCTGGATGTGAGTGGCCCTCAATGAGAACTATTCATGGCCATTAGGTGTGCCAGGCACCACCTCAGTTGCATGGCCTGCACATTTCTTGCTGAGCCGGAATTTACTATGGCTACTACTGCTGCATTGTCACAGTAGGCTAGCACGTCCCCAGATTGCCACGGCAATCACAATGGGAGCCAGCTCCTTTACTGTGATATGCATGTCTTTGATTGATTGAGACCATGGTAGCACGAACCACACCTCCTCCACGAAGGCGCCACAGCCCTAGCTTCCAGATGCGTCCGACGTAATGGTCACCAGGTGTGGTGTGCCAGGCCCTGCTAACATTATTCCAGCCTGCTGCATAGGTATGCCACTACTCAATATCGGCCCTGGCTTCCCGATTCAGCCTCACAAATTGGTCCAGGCATAGAGCCTGAAAAAGACGAAGGGCCGGCCACAACCATAACTTTTTGGGGCTAGAACTAGACACTAAGGCAGTAGGTGTGAGACTGCCACAGGAGAGTGAGCTTGAGGATTGTGTTGAAGTCCTGGCAGGGCAGGAAGACGTGCAGGAAGCGGGAGCTACTCCCACTAATTGGCTCCATGTCCCATGCTGCTCGGGCAGTCAGGCCTGATAGATGCTACATACGCAGACTAATTGAGGTGGCAGCGCAACCAAATCGGCATCCCCACTTGCTGACATACTGCCTTCATCACTGCTGCGTTTTGTGCACATTCATTCTCCCAGTCCGTCCTACGTTGATATAGTGATCCAGCTATGCGACTCCATGCTGCTCCATGATGCTCCATGATCCATGCAATCGCATCTCCCACAGCCGAGAATATCAGTGGAGCTGACCTAAGGCCAAATGGAAGCGTGGCATCAACATAGGTATCACTTTGCCAACACATTCCTAGCAGCAGCCTGTCCTTGGGGAACACCGGGATATTGCTATACGCCTGTTTGACGTCCATTTTTGCCAGCAGAGTCCTCTTCCCCATCACAATACTTTCTGCACCACCTCATCAACCGACACATAGCTTAGTGACGCCAGCTCCTTCTCTATTCCATCATTCACACTGTGCCCACGTAGCTTAGTGACGCCAGCTCCTTCTCTATTCCATCATTCACACTGTGCCCACGTAGCTTAGTGACGCCAGCTCCTTCTCTATTCCATCATTCACACTGCCCACGTAGCTTAGTGACGCCAGCTCCTTCTCTATTCCATCATTCACACTGTGCCCACGTAGCTTAGTGACGCCAGCTCCTTCTCTATTCCATCATTCACACTGTGCCCACGTAGCTTAGTGACGCCAGCTCCTTCTCTATTCCATCATTCACACTGTACCCACGTAGCTTAGAGACGCCAGCTCCTTCCTATTCCATCATTCACACTGTGCCCACGTAGCTTAGTGACGCCAGCTCCTTCTCTATTCCATCATTCACACTGTGCCCACGTAGCTTAGTGACGCCAGCTCCTTCTCTATTCCATCATTCACACTGTACCCACGTAGCTTAGTGACGCCAGCTCCTTCTCTATTCCATCATTCACACTGTGCCCACGTAGCTTAGTGACGCCAGCTCCTTCTCTATTCCATCATTCACACTGTGCCCATGTAGCTTAGTGACGCCAGCTCCTTCCTATTCCATCATTCACACTGTGCCCACGTAGCTTAGTGACGCCAGCTCCTTCTCTATTCCATCATTCACACTGTGCCCACGTAGCTTAGTGACGCCAGCTCCTTCTCTATTCCATTCATCACACTGACCAGTTAGTAGTGTACGGCCAGCCTCCTTCTCTATGTCATCATTCACACTGGGCCCAAGTAGCTTGTGACGCCAGCTCCTTCTCTATTCCAGCATTCACACTGTTGCCCATGTAGGATTAGTGAGCCAGCTTCCTTCCTATTCCATTTTTTCATTCAAACTGTGCCCACGTAGCTTAGTGACGCCAGCTCCTTCTCTATTCCATCATTCACAAGGTGCCCATGAGCTTAGTGACGCCAAAGCCCTTCCATTCCATCATTCACACGTGCCACGTAAGCTTAGTGAGCCAGCTCCTTTCCTTATTCCACATTCACACTGTGCCACGTTAGCTTAGGTGACGCCAGCTCCTTCTCTATTCCATCATTACACTGTGGCCCACGTAGCTAGTGACGCCAGCCCTTCTTTTCCATTCATTAAACTGTGCCCACGTAGCTTAGTGACGCCAGCTCCTTCTCTATTCCATCATTCACACTGTGCCCACGTAGCTTAGTGACACCAGCTCCTTTTCTATTCCATCATTCACACTGTGCCCACGTAGCTTAGTGACGCCAGCTCCTTCTCTATTCCATCATTCACACTGTGCCCATGTAGCTTAGTGACGCCAGCTCCTTCTCTATTCCATCATTCACACTGTGCCCACGTAGCTTAGTGACGCCAGCTCCTTCTCTATTCCATCATTCACACTGTACCCACGTAGCTTAGTGACACCAGCTCCTTCTCTATTCCATCATTCACACTGTGCCCACGTAGAGAGGACAGATCTAGGATCAGCCTCCATCTGTTTTTTCCGCTCTTTTTTGGGGATGATCCCAAATGGGCTGGTGTGAATGAGTGGTGACGCTTCAGCCCGCTTCACTTGAATCAGTCTGCTCAGCTTCCTCTCTGTCTGAATGTATCCTGTCACCACCTCAGGATGTTCGTCTGCTGATGGCATATTCCCTGAACGTTGCTGCAAGGTGAACAAGCCAGAATTAAACCCAATTCGGAACCCCTCTGTCACTCCTCGCACAATATACGCTGCAAATTCCCGGTCTGGGTGTTCGCTCAGCTGTTCCTTCAGACTTGCACTAGACAGCGGGGTGACAATCTTGCTCAGCTCTTGCGGTATTTCTCGCTGATCATGCTCCCTGCATGCATCCAGGCTTAGCAACTGATGCTGGTATTGATACCTCCCTGCAAAGCAGCACTAGGGTAGATCATTAGCTACAACTTGCTTGGGTATGCTAGCTGCCTTACTGCGCAATTGATCACCCTTTACTTACATTGTCCTTATTCTTAACCACCCTTTACCTCGAGCCGGGCTTCCTTTGCTCACTGACTGAACTGTCTTGTCCCCCCTTAATCAACCCGCTTAACACATTCCACTTTTTATCATTATTATCTCATTTATTATCATTATTATTGTTACTATTATTCTTATTCTATTATGTATATATATATATTTATCTTTTTTTTAAAATATAGGCAAACATTCTCAATATGTATGACCGTGCCAACAAATTGTTACATAACAGTTCCAACTGCTCTCTCCTGCGCCTTAACCACTAGCTCCTACTCCTCCTGTCTGGGGTGTTTGCTCCCTGCCTTGCAGTTGGTCACAGGGCGTGGCTCCCCGCATCTGCTGCACAGGTGGGTGTGGCTCCCCGCATCTGCTGCACAGGTGGGTGTGGCTCCCCGCATCTGTTGCGCAGGTGGGTGTGGCTCCCCACATCTGCTGCACAGGTGGGTGTGGCTCCCCGCATCTGCTGCACAGGTGGGTGTGGCTCCCCACATCTGCTGCACAGGTGGGTGAACTTGCAGTCCCCATTAAACCTGTTGTATTTCTGGCACACCTCCTGGTTTGCTCCTCTTGCCAGTGACCCTGGCCACGTGCGTTTCCTTGTCGTCCTTGACGGCTGAGGCCGTGTGATCCAGCGACCGACACACAGAACACCAGTTCTCAGCGTTCATGTTTGGCCGAAGAAACACACTGAATACAAGGAGGAGTCTACCTTGGCCCAGGACTGCTCCCGCCATTTCCTGGCGGAAAGCCTGATCATCCACCACCCATGGCGGCCAGTGATATGTTTGGCTTGGATGGCCTGGTAGGCCATCAGTTCCGGCACCCTCTTGGGCTGTGCTGCTGCCACCACTGCTATAAATATGCCGAAACACTGCAGCCAGGTAGCCAAGTCCAGTATCGTCTTGCGGGTGGCCATCAGGGCAGTGGCGTGTACCACCTCCTGCCTGCGGAAGGAGCCGACTCTTGCCCTTGACTGGTGGGAATTCCCCGAAGTCCACGTACTCTCCCATGCAGATGCGTTCGACCAGCCGCTTGGGGAGAGATGGGAGGCCTGGTCCGATCGATACCAAGCAGGTGCCTGGCTTTGCTGTTGCTGCTGTGTGCTCACTCGGGCTTGCCTCTCTCTCCACAGTTGGCCTTGTCTTGCTGCCGCCAGCACCGTCCACCATTGCTCCACAGCTGGCCTTGTTTTGCTGCCGCCAGCACCGCCCACCATTGCTCCACAGCTGGCCTTGTTTTGCTGCCGCCAGCACCGCCCACCATTGCTCCACAGCTGGCCTTGTTTTGCTGCCGCCAGCACCGCCCACCATTGCTCCACAGCTGGCCTTGTCTTGCTCCCGCCAGCACCGCCCACCATTGCTCCACAGCTGGCCTTGTCTTGCTCCCGCCAGCACCGCCCACCATTGTTCCACAGCTGCTTCCCAGCGACTCGCTCTCTGGTGAAAATGTGTGGAGCCCAGCCTTGCCAGCTCCTCCCTGCCGCTCTCCGCCTGCAGCCATGCGAGATAGGATTGAGAAATAGAGATAGAGGAGTATAGAAAAGAGGGAGAGGTGGTAATTGTAACTGCCTGTACGCTATTCCCTGCCGTTATTTATCTGCTTATTTAATTAATTTATTATTATTATTATTATTATTGATTTTTTTTGTTCATTATTGTATACATATATATTCTGAAGTGTATTGCCCACATCATGCAACTGTCACTAAATTTAATTCGTTCTCGATACAACTATTCCCCCTCGAATCGTCGTTCATTGTCCGTCCCATTCTTAAAGTTCCTATTACTGCATCAACCCTATATCAAATTTATATTGGCTCCTTGTCAAGCTAATGAGTCCACCAGCTAACATTGCCACAGTTCACTCGCCCTGCCTTGCTGATGTTTGTATACCTCGCTTCTCCTGCCCTGCTCTTGCTTGTTTTGCCTGCCTTGCCCTAGCATGCCCTTGCCCTGGCCCTGGCCCCCAATGCTTGCCTAACCTGCTCCTGCTTGTCATGCCTTGCCAGCTCCTGCTTGTCATGCCTTGCCAGCTCCTCTTGTCATGCTTTGCCAGCTCCTCTTGTCATGCTTTGCCAGCTCCTGCTTGTCATGCCTTGCCAGCTCCTGCTTGTCATGCCTTGCCAGCTCCTGCTTGTCATGCCTTGCCAGCTCCTGCTTGTCATGCCTTGCCAGCTCCTCTTGTTATGCCTTGCCAGCTCCTCTTGTCATGCTTTGCCAGCTCCTGCTTGTCATGCCTTGCCAGCTCCTCTTGTCATGCCTTGCCAGCTCCTCTTGTCATGCCTTGCCAGCTCCTGCTTGTCATGCCTTGCCAGCTCCTGCTTGTCATGCCTTGCCAGCTCCTCTTGTCATGCCTTGCCAGCTCCTCTTGTCATGCTTTGCCAGCTCCTCTTGTCATGCCTTGCCAGCTCCTCTTGTCAGCTTGGCCAGCTCTTGCCAGCTCCTCTTGTCATGCTTTGTGCCAGCTCCTCTGTCATGCTTTGCCAGCTCCTCTTGTCATGTTTGCCAGCTCCTGCTTGTCATGCTTTGCCAGCTCCTCTTGTCATGCCTTGCCAGCTCCTGCTTGTCATGCCTTGCCAGCTCCTCTTGTCATGCCTTGCCAGCTCCTGCTTGTCATGCCTTGCCAGCTCCTGCTTGTCATGCCTTGCCAGCTCCTGCTTGTCATGCTTTGCCAGCTCCTCTTGTCATGCCTTGCCAGCTCCTCTTGTCATGCCTTGCCAGCTGTCCCTCTTGTCATGTCCTTGCCAGCTCCTCTTGTCATGCCTTGCCAGCGCCTCTTGTCATGAGTCCTTGCCAGCTCCTGCTTGTCATCCTTGCCAGCTCCTGCTTGTCATGCCTTGCCAGCTCCTGCTTGTCATGCCTTGCCAGCTCCTGCTTGTCATGCCTTGCCAGCTCCTCTTGTCATGCTTTGCCAGCTCCTCTTGTCATGCCTTGCCAGCTCCTCTTGTCATGCCTTGCCTGCTCCTGCTTGTCAGAGCCTTGTTTGCTTGCCCCTGCTTGCCATGCCAGCATACCGTACCTTGCTGTTGCCTAGCATTCTCTGCACTTTTTTTTACTTTGTTTCCACCCCCCAATTAACAATTAATCTGAATTACCCGCCGCTACCTACGGTTGACATTCCCGCTGATTGTCACACCCGTCAGGTGGAGGGGAAAGTGCTCCTTACCCTCGCTAATTAACGCCCACCACTAGCCTATTGCTGCTATCTAGCCATCTTCTTACCATCGTGTATCCTCGGCGACTCTTCCGCTGAGCTCTTGTCGCCTTTCCCTGGATTCCTCTGCAGCTTTGTCACCACGCTGTCGATGATGGCTTGAAGCGAAGCTGGGCTATGATGCTGCTATCGTCGCTCCCGTCTGCCATTGCTGTCCTGACTTCCACTTATCCCCCCGAATAACTCTCTCAAGTTCCAGCAATTTAGAATGAAATGGAGCGCTACTGACCGCTTGTAGGGCTTCTACTTGCTCTCCATGACACAGCCCATTTTGCCTGCGGTAGGTTTTCGATGCCTGACCGTGCCATGTGGTCTGTATTGCTGCCTGACCTTGCCATGTGGTCTGTATTGCTGCCTGACCTTGCCATTTGGTCTGTATTGCTGCCTGACCTTGCCATGTGGTCTGTATTGCTGCCTGACCGTGCCATGTGGTCTGTATTGCTGCCTGACCGTGCTATGTGGTCTGTATTGCTGCCTGACCGTGCTATGTGGTCTGTATTGCTGCCTGACCGAGCCATGTGGTCTGTATTGCTGCCTGACACCGTGCCATGTGGTCTGTATTGCTGCCTGACCGAGCCATGTGGTCTGTATTGCTGCCTGACACCGTGCCATGTGGTCTGTATTGCTGCCTGACCGAGCCATGTGGTCTGTATTGCTGCCTGACCGAGTCATGTGGTCTGTATTGCTGCCTGACCTTGCCATGTGGTCTGTATTGCACATGCCTCAGTAATTTCCCTTAATTTCCCAGTCCGCCTTAGAAGCCCGGATGCCCCGCCCGCCAATGTAAGCCTCCCACGTTAACTCTGTTTAATGCCTACATTAAACTCCATTGATGCTGTGTTAAGATCAGTTGCTTTGAGTGTGTTACATTGAGTGATGCTGTGTTTAGATCAGTTGCTATGAGTGTGTTACACAGAGTGATGCTGTGTTTAGATCAGTTGCTATGAGTGTGTTACACAGAGTGATGCTGTGTTTAGATCAGTTGCTATGAGTGTGTTACACAGAGTGATGCTGTGTTTAGATCAGTTGCTATGAGTGTGTTACACAGAGTGATGCTGTGTTTAGATTAGTTGCTATGAGTGTGTTACACAGAGTGATGCTGTGTTTAGATCAGTTGCTATGAGTGTGTTACACAGAGTGATGCTGTGCTTAGATCAGTTGCTGTGAGTGTTACACTGAGTGATGCTGTGTTTAGATCAGTTGCTATGAGTGTGTTACACAGAGTGATGCTGTCTTAGATCAGTTGCTGTGAGTGTTACACTGAGTGATGCTGTGTTTAGATCAGTTGCTATGAGTGTGTTACACTGAGTGATGCTGCATTTAGATCAGTTGCAATGAGTTTGACGTATGCTCCACTGACCCTGTTCAAGTTCAACATGTATGCTGCTATGAGTAAGGACAATCCTTGGTCTTCTGTCATGGCTACCTCTGACTCTACAGATGAAGAACAGGACACCATCAAGGTGAGTGAGGTTGCTATGGATACAGATGGGATGTAATAGCCCACATGATGTGTATTTAGACGACACTTCTAGAAACCAACCCTTACCTACTGGCACTTACTGTGGCAGTCAGCATTCTCCATAGCATCTTTGAGTTCCTGGCATTCAAAAATGGTAACTATGGAGTGGGTGTGATATGAATGTGAAATGTGGGTATGGCTTTTATGTGGTAGTAGTGTGATCAGGGTCATGAAGATATATCTTTCTACTGTGTATGTATGTATGTTTGTTTCAGATGTTCAGTTCTGGCGTAGTCGAAAGAGTCTGGAAGGTCTGTCTGTTCGCTCAGTTTTCTTCAATGTCTTCCAATCTCTGGTAGTTCTTCTCTACATACTTGACAACGAAACTAACTATGTGGTGATAGTTTCAGTGTTCATAGGTAGGTGTGTCTGTGGGTGGGGCCAGATGTCTCTTGTCATAGTGATTGTCTGTATTGTTGTAGGCTTATTGATTGAAATGTGGAAGGTCACTAAAGTGGTAGAGATCAAGTTTGATGGAGTCATTGCTGGTTTTGTTCCTTGTATAAAATTAGTGGACAGACCTTCTTACAAATCAGCTACACGAAAATATGACATGGTGAGCTAATCAATCTCTTTCAGGAGTTGCCCCTGGCCTGACCAGTTCACTGGGGTTGCCCCTGGCCTGACCAGTTCACTGGGGTTGCCCCTGGCCTGACCAGTTCACTGGGGTTGCCCCTGGCCTGACCAGTTCACTGGGGTTGCCCCTGGCCTGACCAGTTCACTGGGGTTGCCCCTGGCCTGACCAGTTCACTGGGGTTGACCCTGGCCTGACGTGTTCAAAGGGGTTGCCCCTGGTCTGACAGTTCACAGGGGTTGCCCCTGGTCTGATAAGGTCACAAGAGTTGCCCATAATATGACGAGTTCACTGGGATTGCCCTTGGTCTGACGAGTTCAAAGGAGTTGCACCTGGTCTGACCAGTTCACTGGGGTTGCCCCTGGCCTGACCAGTTCACTGGGGTTGCCCCTGGCCTGACGTGTTCACAGGGGTTGCCCCTGGTCTGACAGTTCACAGGGGTTGCCCCTGGTCTGATAAGGTCACAAGGGTTGCCCATAATATGACGAGTTCACTGGGGTTGCCCCTGGTCTGACGAGTTCACAGGAGTTGCACCTGGTCTAACCAGTTCACAAGGGTTGCCCCTGGTTTGATGAGTTCACAGGAGTTGCACCTGGTCTGACCAGTTCACAAGGGTTGCCCCTGGTCTGTCCAGTTCACTGGGTTTGACCCTGGTTTGACGAGGTCACAGGGGTTGCTCCTGGTTTGATGAGGTCACAGGGGTTGCCCCTGGTCTGACGAGTTCACAAGGGTTGCTCCTGGTCTGATGAGTTCACAAGGGTTGCCCCTGGTTTGATGAGGTCACAGGGGTTGCCCCTGGTCTGATGAGTTCACAAGGGTTGCCCCTGGTGTGATGATTCTGGTTGGAATAGTGGGAGTTAATTTGTAGTCTGGTGTTGTAGCTTGCCTTCAAGTATCTGGGTTGTCTGCTGTTTCCTTTGTTCATCTGCTATGCCATCTACTCCATTGTCTACCAAGAACACAAAGGATGGTACTCCTTCATACTGGGAATGACTTATGGCTTTTTGCTCACGTTTGGTAAGTAGTAACACACAGACACATCTGGTGTACCCTTAGCCCACCTCGTGCATGTACCCCTAGCCCACCTCGTGTGTGTACCCCTAGCCCACCTCGTGTGTGTACCCCTAGCCCACCTCGTGTGTGTACCCCTAGCCCACCTCGTGTGTGTACCCCTAGCCCACCTCGTGTGTGTACCCCTAGCCCACCTCGTGCGTGTGCCCT
>WLWD01005351.1_pt1 | contig 23077 bp, 20 predicted proteins | sample 6712731 | NCBI WGS metagenome assembly WLWD01 (sample SAMN12718690, study PRJNA576275) | sponge metagenome | isolation source: marine sponge | host: Mycale hentscheli | place: New Zealand: South Island, Marlborough, Capsize Point | collected 2014-11-01
CCTATGTATTCTCAGGCTCACTGCCTATGTATTCTCAGGCTGACTGCCTATGTATTCTCAGGCTCACTCCTATCTATTCTCAGGCTCACTGCCAATGTATTCTCAGGCTCACCGCCTATCTAGTCTCAGGCTCACTGCCTATGTATTCTCAGGCTCACTGCCTATGTATTCTAGGGCTCACTGCCTATGTATTCTCAGACTCACTGCCTATCTAGTCTCAGGCTCACTGCCTATGTATTCTTAGGCTCACTGCCTATGTATTCTAAGGCTCACTGCCTATCTGTTCTCAGGCTCACATATGCATTTGCATGGCACTCACTCAATTACCCCGTCACGTGATCAGGACATGTTCCTTCTCACTTGTGTCTGTTGCTGCCTCCACCAGGCACACCGACTGTTAGTATTAATAGCTAATGCCAACTTTTGAAGTTCCATGTGAATAGGGATGTGGAGCAGATAATGCAACAGGGGAGGGATATTCTTAGTAGTTGTAACGCACAATACTTTCACACAACTGACATACCTACGCAAGACTCAACCTTCGTGGTTAGTCTAGTGGACAATGAATTTTCAAGTAAATACTGTTGCATACGGCTTATAACTGTGACAAATAGCGTATTAACTTACCACCGCCACTAACTCAAATAAAAATGGAGCTCCCACAAGTTTTTGAGTTTTAACTGCACCCGCAAAAGAATTCAAATTGGTAAATAATTCGCTTTCTAGGGTGATACTGGTAATGATCGCTAAACCGGAGGATTCCTTTTAGTGAAGTTTGGGATGGGGTCGAACAGGGTCGAACACGGGTCGAACACAGAGCGAACACAAAAATATGCGAGGGTCAAAGTACAAAGGACATACGTACGTCCACACATAATTACAAACGAACATCCCTGATTTTCAATTGTGCTACCCCTGAGAGTGTCTCACTCGCGTTTATAGGAGTAAATCTTGGAGTCACAAGCTACTTGATGTAGAGAGGAGTTATGGGTACGTTAGCATGTGAGGTTAGATTCTCCACCCGGTAGTGGTGTGACAGTCAGACAGAACACCTTAAAGTATCTGTCCAGGGCAGGCTGCCCTTTATTCAACATCGAATAATACTACTGTGTACTGCCCCTCACAGCTATTAGGCCAAGCAGCCCTTCAGCTAATCACTAAGTGTGATACGTATACTCTGCCCTCGCTCAGGTCTTCTTACCTGGGCATGTGGTCCCTCACTTATTAACAACTGCTGGGGGCACTCTCCCCTTACTCGACAACCACTACCCAGGTTGTGTTCCTGGAGTCTACTTAAACTCCAGTGTGCAGTGAAAGCAGGTGAGATGGGAGTATGCAGGACTCACCAGTCCTGGTTTACTGAAGCTGTGCCCACTCGGGTTACCCGAGATAGACATGGTGGCTGGAGTAATCCAGGTACCAGGCACTGATCACAGCTCCAAGGTCAGTGGCACCACTCCCTTCTCCAAGGAACCAATACGTATTCATGGCCACATCACAAAGCCAGTGTCGTCATTGACTGTTTTTAGCAGGAACTCTGACGTTACCATACCCACTAGTGGGTCTTCACTGCACTATAGTTACTCTGTTTCTGCTTAGTGTAGTCGTGTATGCCAGGATCAATGTGATTTCTCGCATGAACACCTGCAAACCACAAAAAAAACTTGCCCCCATTTGCACAGGATTCCCCTGATAGATACGAGCACAATGTTGCAATCATAAGTACTCTCTGTATCACATGCACATACATGAACAACTGTGGCATGTAAAATCATTGAGAAATGATAGTTTCAATTATTACAAATTGTGTATCAGCCCATGAGTAAATTGTAGAGCTTTTGCTGCTATGTCTGTACAAATTAAAGTTTTTGTTGTGGGGCTCATCACACCTGGCTTCCTCGAGTACAAACTCATATATTGTATACACTTACATATACATATGTGTACAGTATATAAAGTGCCATTGTGGTCTCTTTCACTCATCTTAGTAAGAGGTACTTTTCTTGTTTTTTTTAGTTTTTTTTTACATTCTTACATTCATAATGTATATTTTAGTTTTCTAATTAAGCATTCCTATAAAGGTTATTATTGAGACCTTTATCGAGTAGAGATGAGCAGTGTAACATCAACTGCTGTACTGTACTGTAGTGAAAACAGCATTGTGTTCCTGAAAGGAACACCAAAAATTGGTAACATGTGATTACTTTCCCTTCTTTGTTACAGGTTAGAGATGAAAGAATGTCCAAGGAATTGATGTGGACGTTTCCAGTGACAATTCAATCCTTGTTTGAAGGAAAATCTACTGGAGTATTGAGGACAATTAAACCTATCACTGACACCGTCATAATCCAACTCTTTAAAAGCTTATTCATACTGGAAATTTACAGTATTTGATTTTTATGGAATAGTTCATTAGTATTTTGTCAATGGCATTGGGAATGTTATACTAGCTTACAAGCAGTCTGCATTAATTTCAGAATAAAGTTGACTAACTAACATAGTACTCAAGGTTCCTTCAGTTAGTGACCACTTAGCGCTGCCTTGAGTCGTCATCACGTTGATCGTACTGAAGTTGTATTTAACTAGTTTACTCTAACAAAATTGGAGAAACATTCTATGAACAAATATGGGTGGAGAAGGGAGGCCGGGGGAGGAGATGCGGAGGAGGCGAGTGAGATGCATGGACCCAGGGAAAGTACTTGTATGCTGCTCACACTGTCGCTACTAGATACTCTAGATACATACACATGTAGATTGTTCCATGAACTTTATGGGTGGTCTGTCGACTTAAGAATATGTGTCACACAGTATAACATTAGCTTCAACTTTTAGAATTAGCAGTCACGTCCAAAATTGAAGCCACACCCTTTGATTGTTGTGTGAACAAGTATAATTATTAAAAACTACAGTTGCAAAATATTGATGTGTACCCACAGCTATTTTTCCAAGTGATCATAAACTTCAGCATGATATTGAGGTGGGTCTGTTGGCTCAAAAATGGTCAGCCCAGCAGAAATGGTCAGCCACGCAGAGATGGTTAGCCATTTGCGCATGCGTGCGTGCTTATGGTTCAAAGTTTGTTTGATCGGCCGCGCTCTATAGGTCAAAGGTGAATGTATTTATTTCTCGTTGTCTGTTCAATGTACGCTTACTTTGTTCTTGCAGTTGAAACAGACACCAACAGACAGCTCTTATAAACCAAGTTTCAAGAAAAAAGACCGACCAGGAACTGAGAAACAACGGTACAAACCTTAAGGCTATTCAGCGATATTCAGGGGCGACCGTTGCAGTTACGAAGTCGATTTTTTTCGAATGGCACTATGGAACGAGAAGCTCCGTGACCTTCGACCTCGGTGGCCAGCAGCCGCAGCCACTGAACTTCAACCCTAGTTCTGACCGCACCATAATGGAGTCAGTGGGGCCTTCAATTTCTTCTGATACTGAGGTTGTGTTATTCTACTAACATGCTTTACATACTATTCATCTTGTGTATCAGTGATATCAGTACCATTATAAGATTTTATTTAGCTACAATAATTTATTAGCTGTAGTCTTTGTTGTTACATATCTGTCTGTAGGGCCACTTGTGTACCTTTCCTGGCTGCAACAAAAAATATTCCAGACATTATCGACTAAAAACTCATCAAAAAAATATTCATGGTATTGAAAGCGATCTACAATGTACCCGAAACTTTCAGTGCCCATTCAGCTGTGGAGATGTTAAGTTGTTTCGAACCAGTACTGAGCTTCTTCATCATTGTGAGGAGTATCATGATGATAAATTAGGCAAGCATGACACTTACATGATTAGCTAACTACTTAAATATATGGTTTCTTTTTTTTTTCTAGGAAGTAAAACATTGCATTTTAAATCTATGACTGAATTTAACAGCTGGAAAGAGATGGAAGAGGAGGCAACTTATACTGCTTATGTAAAAACTCAACAAACATACAAGCCTTCAGCATCAGGTAATTTACTGTGCATGTTGTTATATTATCCCTGACTGACATAACACATCATACATAGATATTGTAGCTCGTTACTACTTCATTTGCTGCCGAAATGGGACACATCATGTAAATACAGACCAAAGAAAAACAAGTAAATTGCGTCATCACCAGAAAGAATCCAGGAAGTTAGACTCGACCTGCATTTCCAGAATGTTTACTGATGAATATGAAGATGGTAGCATTGTTGTTCGATATATTTCAGCTCATACAGGTCACGAGTTGGGGTCCCAGGAATTAAAGTGCTTACCACTTCCAGCAAGTACTAAGGAACAAGTGGCTCTGAAAGTCAGCATAGGTATTCCATCTGCCAGGATATTACAAGGTAAACGTGAATACAAAAAACAAATTACCCTATCACAGCCATGAAAGCTATTTTAAGTCGATCTGGCAAGGAAATATGTATGGTTCCCTGTAATAGGACACACCCAGAAATTAATTAACATACGCACGTTTGTTTACTTTTTCACTCGTAAGTCATCAAATGTGTTTCATACATATTCTGAGGAAGATCACTGAATAGTAATCGAAACGCCTATTTCTACAGATATCACGGCTAGTGTATTTTCTAATAATACAATGATAATTAGTTATTAAAAAGTGTTACTCCAACACACACTACATGCATAAATTAATACCATTTTTACATATATAACCTTGTACTATAAGAACATATTCAGTCACTTTAATTTTAAAACTGTAACTTGTTAAAATAAAGACTTCGTTCATCATTTATTTATTCATTCATTCATTCATTTATTCATTCATTCATTCATTCATTCATTCATTCATTCATTCATTCATTCATTCATTCATTCATTGCCTCTGTCAACACTAAATCTCAAAAACGGCTGCTTACCAGGCTCTCAAATGACACAGGTAGAGAACTATAGACGAGTAAGTGCCTTCAATGGACCACAAAAACAGCAGGTAGAATTCTAGACTCATTACCAGTTTAGTATAGGTTACCTCTCTTTAGTGGTTCTGATCATGTGAATGAATGCTAGCATTTACCTGAGTGAAACCAGCCCCAGTGAAAATAGCTATTTTCACTATAGCTGGGAAAGTTATTGTTGCGTTTAAGTGTGCCTAACTAGTGCTGAGGGTTTGCATTTAAGTGCTCTATTTATATCATAAAGTGAGCATACCCTAATTAAGCAGTGGCGGATGCTGTTCAGTTAAACCTAGTCAATTGTAACTTCTGAAAATATTCAAATATTAACATAATATTGGCAGTAGATCTATATGTTGAAATGAAATTCTTTAACATTATTATGGTGAATGTAGTGTGTTTCGGCATTTTAAAAATAAATATGTAATATATGCTTAACTTAGTTTTAGACACAATCACTAATCTTACTATTATTATTTTCAAAACCTGTTTCAAATTGTGCAATCCTAAAGTTTAAATTGATTTACATCTAAGTATCTTATTATATATAATTACCACAGTGTGCCTTTAGAAGAATACCATGACACACTAGTCCGCTTATATCACATAGTGAATGTTTTCAATTTGTTCACGTGTAAGTATGTGAATTTTGTCTGTGACAATAGTTCATGTTGATGTTAATGGAATATAAAAAGTTAGTCTAAAATACTTAATTAAATTTGATGTTAACTTGACATGTGCTGTAAATTAATAGTTTATCATAATGCCTTCATTAAGAAAATGCATTTTGAACTTTAAAGATTATTTTGACAATATAAATAATCTATATGGTTATTGTCACTTTTATGCAGATATAAGAGAAACTGTTGGTGATCGTAATAAGAGGGAAGATTTTGACCAGAGTGTAAGCAGAAAGCACTTTCTCACTAAGCAGGACATAAGGAACATCAAAGCAAAAGTTGATGACAGAATTGTTAAGCGTCATGAAGATGACGCTTCCTCAGTTTCTATGATGGTGGCAGAATTACAGCAAGAGGCATATGATCCAATATTGATTTTCAAACCTCAGGGGAAAAGAGATGATGAGCATGGTTTACCAGAAGAAGCTTTTGTTTTGGCAATTCAGACGCAGTTCCAAAGAGAATTATATCAAAAGTTTGCTGTCACAATCATGTGTATTGATTCAACTCATGGCACGAATCAGTATCGATTTAAACTTATCAGTGCAGTTGTTCCAGATGACCAAGGAAAAGGTACAAAAAGTTTATTTGTATAAGTATTAATTATATTAAACGTTATTGCTTTATTTACAGGGCAACCTGTGGGGTGGTGCATTTCTGATTCAGAAACCAGTGTCATTATCAGAATATTTTTGGAACGTATGAAGGCTCGATCACCTAACACTATTATCAGGACTTTGATGACAGATGATGGTAATTTTATTATTTTGGTAGTGTGTGCATAGTTTATGTTATGGTATCATCACAGACAATACAGGTTGGTCAGCAGCAAGAGATGTATTTGGTCAGCTTAGACATCTTCTATGTCATTGGCATGTTGACAGGTTTGCTGAAAGTTAATAGTGCTAGCTTAAATTAAATTTCTGGCTATGTGTAAGCAGATCATGGAAGAACAAACTAAGATCTGTTGACTGCAAACACCAGTTAGAAATCTATCAAACTTTGTCCATTTTGAGATTAGAACATGATTGCGACACTTTTCAAGATAAGATGGACAAATTTATTCAGCTATGGTTGCCTGAAGAACCGGATTTCATACAATACTTTACCAATAACTATGCAAACAGAGTAGGTAAGTATCTAAATTTTATATTGACTCTTTATTAATTTATATCTACATGTAGAAAAATGGGCAAAATGTCATAGACATTTTCAGCATGGCGATACAGATACAAATATGTATCTGGAAAGGTAATCACATTTCTTTTATTCATTTATTTATTTGTGTGTGTTTGTTTGTTTTACCATTATTTTACCATTATTTATGCATGCACTTCAGCTTTCACAACCAGCTGAAAACTGTTCAATTGAATGGAAAGGTCAATCGTAGGGTAGACTTCCTTATTTTTCAGTTACTGCAGTATGAAAAAGATGCTTTTTTTAATTACAAGCGAAATCACCAGCTTCCACCAGCAGCTGATCGCAAGTTCAAAGAAAGCTTAAGCAGACATGAGCGTGGACTTTTAATCCCAATCCAAGATGTTAAGGTATATAGTTTATTTTTGCATCATGTCTGCAATGTCATAAGGATATTTGCTTAGAAAATGGAAGATGGATCATGGATCATAAACAGCCAATCAGGTTGCAATCTCAATGGGTATCGTGTTGAAGTAATCAGTTCCACTTGTTCAAAATGTTCCGCATCATCACATCTACAAGAAAGGAATGTCTGCTTGGCTGCAGAGTGTCAATATCTTTGTCCACATATGTATAAGTGTGACTCTTCATGTTATGAATATAACAATGGGCACATATGCAAACACATTCATAGAGTCCATTCTCTAGAAAACAGTACAGATGTTGACTTGTCTTCAGGCAATCAGTCTTTTGAGAATTTGGAAATTGAACTATCTTGTGCAGAGTCAGTATTTCATCCAAAACTAGGTTAGTGTTTTATTGGCATTTTAGATGTTTAAAATGTGTTAAAAATTTTTGATTGTAGACAACTCACTACAACTGAAGAGTTTTGAGAATCTGATGAGGGAACTGCAGACTTCTGTTACACATGATAATACCCCACTGTTACAGTACCTTCCACATATAAATGCTTTATTAGAGCGTGCTGTGGCTGTATGCAGAGGAGCAATGAATGTCAACAGTACTTCAGTATTACCTTTGGAAAAGAAAGAAAATATTGCCCCAGGAGAAACCAAGGAACTTCAGTGGCGATTTCAAAGAACTTCTAAAGTTCCTGGAAGAAAGAAAAGTGGACTAGTACTAAAGTATTGTAATACTATTAGTAATTGCTCTGTAATTAACAACATTGTGTATACTGTTTAGACATGCAAATTTGGAAGAAAAAAGAAAGATTTTCAAGAAGCTTGAAGATGGTACAATTGACACAAGCACTGCTACTGCTACTGCTACTGGTAAGATACACAAATATTTGTACACTATTTTATTCTTACTGCTATTTGCAGAGTGCCGTGATAGTCAAGTAAATTCTGAAAGTAAGGTGACTACATCTTATTCTGAGGGTCAAGTTATGTCAGAAAGTAAAGTGACAGTGCCTTCTAAAGCTGGTATGTAAACATATATAATAAACTGCAAGTGAAGTATTGTTGAATAATACAATAGGTTGCAAACGGAAGAAAGCATGCAGCTGTTCAGGGTGTCTTACAGCAGACTGTGGGTGCTGCAAGTTCTGCCTGGACATGCCTAAATTTGGTGGTCCCCACAACTTAACAACGCCGTATTTTTGATATTAGTATTATTTTGTTTTCCATTTTTTTAAATATTTTTATATTTTTTTTTGTATCCTATTTAAAAGAAAAAAACTCGTTGTTATGTTTTTTTAGATGTGGAGTGTACCCCGTGTACAAAATATGAGTTCATTCTGGCCATCCAGTACTTCTGAATATCGATTTTTAGGTACGAAGCTAACTATTGATTCGTATTCATTTGATTCTTCAACTCCGCCCCCCAACTCTGAGCGCGCAATTTATTGTGGGCAAAATTCCGGGTGGTGGCGGCTCTAATTAGAACTGGTAAGCAAACACAAAAGAAGAGTTACTGTGGATGTGCGAGTGAGCTCTGCGGGGAAGAGTACAAGACTTCTGGAATGTACTGGAGGGTCCTAGACAATGAAGAAGCGGCGGCGTATTAATGGGGCCTGGAGTCACTCGTTTAGAATAGATATATCAGAGCTCGCAGCTGCGACTTGAAGGAAGCATCTGCTTTGGTGTCTTTGGAGAGCTTGATAGAAGGTTGGTGTAGCGGGTAGAAGTTAGAAGCAGTTTCAGTGTGTTAACTTCAACTTCTCAGGAATTTTTGGTGCTATTTGTTAAAAGAAAATGTGAATTATTACTTTTATTGACTAATGTTATTTTCTTTCTACAATAATATATATTTATCAATTAGGCTGTTTATTATCAATTATTATTTCATTGATTTATTTAAAATAAGACCAGAATCAAATTTTAGATTATAGTACTTTGTCTGATCTACCTCAACAGGAGGAAAGGTTCTGGCATGCTCTTCATAGAAATAGATGAGCTCCGATTATGCGAAGGCACAACTCCTTGGTTCTAGGGTACAACTGGCAGGTTCACAACAAAAGTGCAGAGCAGAAGACATGGCTTCCTTGTTCTCCAGAGGAGAGAATAGTAGACCTTCGGCTCTCCTAAGAAGTCATGCCTCCTGAAGGGAAGAATACTACATACATCCTGGTTATTTAGAAGAGAGGACATGGCACTCCAGTAGAGAGGTCAATGAGAACGCACAGCTCCTTGGATCCCCCTGATAGTATTGCATACTTCAGAACCTTTGATTTTGTTCATTTCATATTGTATTTGATTATGGCCCTGCTACTATGGAGTTATGATTTATAATAATTGTTTAGTAATATTTTTTAGAAAGTGAACAAATATTAATTATCTGCACTGCTGCTTCTGCCCTACAGTACCTGGTAGTCCTTTGAGGTGAAAGCTCTTTGTGGTAAATTGTCTGGTACAGTTAATTGGTACGTCTTCAAATTGTGCGCGAGTCACGTACAATAGTCAGTTCGCGGAGAGTAAATTGGATCGAGTTACGGGCGGGTTTTGTGGTATTCTACTGAATCGCTTAATTACCGCAGGTTCCGGTGGTACTGCACCCTTAGGGTAGGGTTAGACGCGGACGTGCTTCCCACCGGTATTAACCATGGCTAGAAGACAGGGCTGGTCTAGATCCTTTAGAAGAGATTCTAAGTTACAGCAGTATTTCTTAGACAGGGTGGTACCTACAGGGAAGACACTTGGAACAGGTTCATATGGCTCAGTGTTAGAAGTAAGTGGACTGTTCTAACTTAGACGCTAAAGGAAAGCTTGGAATACTATTCCCATAGCTAGAAGTTTGAATTTACTTTTTTGTTTGACCATAGCAAATATTAAAAGTGTGGGGGAGATGATTTTTATCATTGTCTATATATAATTAGTAGTTCATCAAAATAACTATTTTTCACATTTACAGCTGCATAGTTCAGTACATTTTCATTTTGCCTTCTTGCAAGAACACCTTGCACCACAGCCTTTGACATTCTTGCAACTGCACTTCACTAGTTCACTGCAGGCCTTTGACGACAGTGGTAATGTACTCCATATGGGACACCATGAGACTGGCTGTCAGATGTTCAACCATGTCCTTCAGGGGTTGGTGTATGCTGCTGAGCCAATTCACTTGTTGTCCAAATTCCTGCCTGGTAGACTACACGCTTGTAGTGCTGCAGCAAGGAATCCTGAGTTGGTGGAATGCTCTCCATGGTCCTATTCTTTTGACAGAACAACTCCTTCCGTGCTTCATCAACAGACTCCAGACTGCTGGCTGTCATACAGAACAACTGTGAAGCGTTCAAGATTTTGGAAATGCTGAGATTCCTTTGGTCAATGACATGTGTGGGTGTGTTGACATGTACATGAAAGTTTCAGTCACCTCAGGATATGCATTCCAGGTCTCTCATGCTGACTTCTTCCCCTTCCCAAAAAAAGCTGAAGTTGTATCACAACATGTAAAGTAGTGAAAAATAGGAAGTGACATGGACTTTTCTTTTGCCAAAGCTTGGCAAATGGCATTGATATGCATATAGGAGAAGTTCTTGCCAGTACCAAAGGCAATCCAAATGTCTGCAGCTGGATGTTTGATGAGCAATGAGTGGAACTTGCCAATGATGATCACAACAACATCAGTATTCACCGTGTGCACCAAGCAGGTGGTAGAGCCAGTGGCAAGAGCATCTTGCAAGTGCAAGAGTATTCTGGTGTCCCCTTCTTCATGGTCACAGAGCTGCATGCTGTGGTTGGTGCCTTGAGTGATCACTGCATTGCCTGATGTAATAAATATCTCTTTGCCATCTGGGAAGTCAGTCAATGCCACCTTGTTGGAGAGGAAGAATGCTCCTGCTTATAGGTAGAATCACAGAAGAAGTCAGGCCAGTTGCTTGGAACTTTGTTTCGACCATTCACCTTTCTTCTTGTCCCTCCTCTCTCTTACTGATTCCTTGATGCTGTTAACAATGTAGGTATCCCATACCACATCAACTCGCTTAGAGGAATCCAAATTCTTCATAACATGGGGGATGAAGACACTACTTGCATAATCATTGAAAGTGGTGATGCCAGTTGTAGACAGGAATGTACAACAGCAGCCCCATCCAGTATTTTAACATCAAACAAAAACCGGAGGCTCGGTTTGCGTTTCCTGGATCAGAACACTCAGCAAATTAGATTTCTTTCCCTGTCGTAGTTTCCCCCTATCAGAGAGAAAAGAAGGGTATGGGTGATTTTCGTGCTTGAAGAATGTATTCATATCACCCTTTCTGTGCTGCATAGCAATGTACAAGTGTGAAAAGAGTTCCACATCACTTTTCAGCATTGAGATCTGTCCCGCCTGCTTACTCTTGGTCTTGGGTGTTAGGCTCCTAAACCAAGGTAAGGAGTTCTTTTTTATCGGATCATGTATTGAGCGTGTGCGCTCTACAATCACTGATTTGTGGTACATGTTGTATTAATCTCTGCCAATTGCTTCTACAGTACGCACTGTGCTCGCTACTGACTCATTGACGACATTCTGTGTATCAAGGACTACAAGCTCTGGGGTGTCATCCAGGAAGGGATTACTCATCTCATTAATGGCATGACTAAACTCAATGTTTGTTCCCTGAGTGTCTTTTGAGTACAGAAACCTTCCTCATGGTGGTGTTATTCTTTTGTTTCTTTCACAATGAATTCTCTTTCAAACTCCTTCAAAAGTCGTGCTTGCTCTGGCCCAGCTATCATCCATTTCCTGAATGCAGTTGGATTCTCCGTAAGACCCACAGCACCTCCAGAACCCTTCACTAACTCATTGTTCTGCTCGTGAGCCTGGTCGATTGGCATGGATGAGAATCGATTTGTGGTTTTATTCACTACCCAATGACCATTTTCTCTGAATTCTTGTAAGATGGATGCAGGTAGACTTTCCATATCACGAATGTAAACAGATATCCATCTGGAATACTTCTGGTGGTCAAGGGCAAAAAACCATGGGACCAGAGCTTTCAGTGACTCCACATAAAGGGCGAAGTCTTGTTCTCGGTGATTTCTAACAAATATTAGACCCAGAATTTCGCATTTTGAGAATGGTATCCCAGTACTGGAATGTAGGATTCTTGATGATAATCTTGTTGCCAAGCCTCTTTGGTGTTCTCATCATGTGGTCCCTCAGTGCAGAGGAAGGCTTCATGCTGCAGTTTGGCCAATGCGAGAGCACTCACTTGGTGGGCATGTCTTGTCCTGGTGAGGTGAGCTGCCTTGAGGAAGGAGTCTGCTGTGCCAGAGGATGCGATTCCAGCCTGGGTCAGTGCAGTTGTCCAGCCTGATGCCTCCAAGTAATCGCCAAATGTATTCCAAATTGCCATTTCAATGTGGAGACCACCAAACATAGCAACATACTTGTCCTCACCATGTGTTTGAGGCCAGTACCACTAAATATACTTGGCCAATGCATACAGTGGTGCATCCAAAGCAATTACTGGAATCTGCCCAGGATTCAGAAATTGTGTAGCTTCTCGTATTACATCCATTCCATGCTTGATCATGGCTACTGTTGCAGCTTTCTCATGGAATAATGGCAAAAGCTGTGTGAGAGCAGGTTACACTTCATCAGAGACATTCTGTTGCGATGCATGGTAGGAAGACCAGGCCATGGTATCATCCTTGTCTAGCTCCTCCTTTTCCACCAGTTTGATTGCATGTTCCAGCCAGCTCCTCTCTCTCACTTTTGCTCCTTGAAGGTGGCCCTCTACAACTTCAATCTCACAGAGTAATTTGGGAACAACAACTTTCTCTTTTTTAAGTGCAACAGCTGGGACAATAGTGACTAGGCCATCCCCATGCACAGTATACAGAACATGTAGGGAAACCAGAGAGTTCCATTGCAGGTTCCGTATTGATCCTACAGCTATCAATATTGCAGAAGTTATATGTTAGGTATGGCTAAATCATTTACTTCTGATGGGTTTATGAACAGAACATGTAAAATTTTCTAAATCCTTTTACTTTAATACCGAACGTGAGCCTGGTTGAATTAATTTCATTAATACAAGAATAGCAAACAATTCCATTGCAGTTTCGGTCTTAATTGAACAGCTATCAATATTCCTGAACCCTCCTTGGCTACAGGTATGATTAGGTCTCAGTGTAATGTTTGGAAGCTCTTGCGTCGATGGTTTCAAGTTCTCAATAGAAATTTAAATCATTGTAGTTTATACACGCTATCAATTAATTCTTGTTTTTAATACTGGACCAGAGCCTTTTTAATTTTATTTAACTGATAAATATTGGTATTTCAGGTAAAATATAGCAAGGTTATCTGTGCTGCCAAGCGTATGCACGAACTATTACTGGATCCTGGGAATGAAGGAGTTCGAGAGACTGTAGACAGATATCAACGAGAATGTCAACTCATGGCAGGTCTCCGACATCCTAACATAACACAGTTCCTTGGTCTGTGTTTTCTCGAGGGATCAGACCTACCTCTATTGGTGATGGAGAGACTAGAAATGAGTGTGGACGACCTCCTGGAGTGTTCCCTTAATATTCCACTTGCAGTCAAGATTTCCATTCTTACAGACACAGGCAGCGGTTTAGTTTACTTGCATAGTCGAGGACCTCCAATAGTCCACAGAGACCTGACTGCAAGGAACATCCTCCTCACATCGTCTCTGACAGCTAAGATCGCTGACTTGGGAAACTCTCGCATGGTAACTTTAAAACCAACTCTACTTGCTCAAACACTCTCAAAGAATCCAGGGACCACTGTGTACATGCCACCAGAGGCTCTCAGCGAGAGCCACAGATATGGCCCATCTCTAGATGTGTTCTCATTTGGACATCTTGCCCTCTACATACTCACACAGGTAATAAAAACTTGAATATACAACATATACTATTAGTGCAAAGCTGTTAAAATTCAATTAATTATTTTCTTGGTACTGTGTGTAAGTGTTCTGTGTTATAACAAATAAAAGATCACTAATATTATTAATCTAGTTATTTAGTATTAGCATGTGCGCATTACTTAGATACATATTCAACATTACTAATTTTTCTAAGCACATTTGTTTTACTATTTATCTCCTTGGCTTAGTTAACCCATTCACTGGCACGAGCCCCTATAGGCTGAAGGATGACGTAATGCTGAATTTTATCAGCCAGTGAGAGGGTTAAACTCTTCCTCCCCATACCCACTGCTATCTGATGTGCTATATTAATATAACCATCTTCACCATTTACCAGCTTTGTTCCTCATTCATACTAAATGCTACTGCAGTCCATTACGCAATGCAGCCTGGCCACTTTTACTGATGAGAGTGATTCTATTACTGGTCTGAGCAGGTCCTCCGTGTTGTACTCTCTACCCTATGTTGCATGTTCGTAGCTCGGAAAGTTGTACCATTATCCCAATAGTTTGTGAACTAAACATGAGAATAATGTTGATAGTGAATTATTGTGATGTTTGTTGATAATCACTCTGGATATATATATTGTTATAATGTTTATTGTCTATCACACCAGAATCAATTCAAATTTAATAATTGTATAGATTTTTCCAGGAGAGCTACTACAGCATACACATTCAGTTCCACACATTCCTGGTCGACTTATAGGTCGCTCTGAAGTGGAGCGTCGTGAGGTGTACATGGAAAACTTGAAGTATCAGTTATTGAAGTCTCATCCTGTTCTAGTAGAGATGGTGACTAATTGCCTGCACAATACTCCTCAAACAAGACCTACTGCTGACCAACTACTGGACATACTAACACCAGTACAGGATGCAATGGAGAACATACATGGAGGGAATCTGGGGAGGACTCTCAACATAGTCAATGTGTTACACATGAAGGAAACTAAAGAAAAGAATAGAAAAATAAAAGAACTCGAGGTAACGTCAATATGTGAACTGCAATCATTTCTTAAGTCTACCAAATAGTCATTACAATAAATAAATTATTTACTTTGTTTAAGTTAACACAGAGTACTTACTTGAACACTCATATCAAAAGCAACCCTGCTTAGCTTTATGTGAACAGGTCTGGGAAAATGGACCTTACGGCGCCAAAAATTGAAATTGAGATATAGGCGCCAGAAGTAAGTCAAATTCTTACTTTCTTCTATTTTTGTTTTTTGTTTAATTAGTTTTAGTGACCCTTACTCTACGTCTATGCCAAATTTCAAAGGTTAAAACAACTTAAAAGACCCCAAGCGTGCATCGGAAAGACAAGCTACTGTTTATTCTCTCTCATTCTCGAAGTACATTATACGGGGAATGGGCAGAGTTTCAAACAAGCAGCTAAAAAAAAACGGCATAGCTTTGAGACTATTGCTGCTTACATCTGGCTGAAAGTTTTACCGCTACAGCAAATAGAGTAGCCAAGGATGCCAACAAGACAAGCTGTGAGACGCTTTGAAAGCTAATAAGAACTCTATGCAAACTTCTTTAGTCGCCGTTAAAAAGCGGCTGTATGATTAATTGCATATGTGGAGTACGCCATTAAGTATACAGAAACGTTAATTATACTGGAAGTGGAAATTCAGTTTATGTTTTCTCGATTTTTAGTTCAATTGCTTTGCTGAATACAGCCCAATTCAACTGCCAGTTTCTCTGCTCGTTGAAGGTTTTACCCTCCAGTATTTTAGCACCAAGTTGACATAAATTTTAGCTTTTTATTAGCATAAAAAACTCAATTTTTTTGGTTTGCTCAAAAAGGTGTCTTTTCCTAAAACCACTCATTGTATATAAAAAATTTTAACCCTAATTTTTTTGTTGTAATAAACTATGGTCAAACTCTTTACCGATTGTACGTGAGTTATTACTGTGATGGTTGATTATCGAAGCAAGCATATAATTGAAGCCTGAACTCTTCATTAGTGTCATCTACATCTTAAAGATATCTTTGTTGTTTTAATTTGTATTGTGTGTTGTATTTTTAGATTTCTGCAAATAGATTAGAAGCAGAAAATAAAGAATTGACTGAAGAAATTACCAAACTAGAAAGTGACAGAAAGTTGCTTGAATCATCAAATACACAACTCATGGAAGAGAAACATCAATTGGAGACAAGTGTCATGCAAGTACAGGCAGAATGCAATCAACTGAAGAGTCAACAAAAGACTGAGAACAATCAACTGAGGAGCCAGATAGCAACTGAAAGAATTCAGTTAGAATCTCACCACAAAGAAGGAAAGCTTCAACTAGAATCTCGCTATCAAAGAAAAAAACAAATTCTCCAATCTGAAGTGGAGCGACTAACAAAGGGATTGGAGCATATCACTACAGCATGTATTAGCAAGAAATCAGTAGTAAGTATTGTGTATTCATAAACAGTATTTTATTTAACCCTTTCGTTCCAGATCCCGCTTTAAAGCGGGTTAAGACCGATTGACTTCTCCGAATTTTTAAAAATAGTTACTTTATAGCTAGAACCTTCAGATTGCATACACAGGTGCCCAATGCATTGGAGAAGCATCTAAAATAGCTTTCAGCCAGGACTGCTTCGACAGTACCTCACAGCAGTTGCGTTTATTTCTTTCTCGGCAAAAAACAACAACATCGGTTCTCCGTCGAATTTTAAAAAAAGTTACCGTCTTCACAGCAGCTTTATTTATGGATCCAGTCATCTCCAGAGCTTTGTAGAAGCTGCAAAAAATTGCTTGAGCTCAGTAGCCTTCCATAACACATTGAAACAACCGCTTCTTTGCCGACCAAGACTTTGCGGTTTGACTTACTGTCTTCTCCATTTTTTATAAAATCGCCAGTTCAACTGGGGCCCTCCCTATTACGTACAGTCTTAGGTAATGCTTATTACATCATAGGAAAAAAGTGAGCGTGTCGTGTGACCCCGGTAACTATGCAAAAAAAAAATTTTTTCAAAGTCATTTTTTGGAAGATGGCGTCTAGAAGTTACAATGCGGTGCAAGTTTTAGACTTGCTTGATGTTGACTCTAGCGACTCAGGATCAAGGGGAGAGAAGGGAGACGACATCTAGGGCTATAGGAGGCCCTGTATCAGGGTTGGTGGACCAGACCCCGTCAACTCTGATACTGAAAATGGGAGTCAAGAAGATGATTGAGGTAAGCTTGTCTTTCTCTTGTCTTTCTCTTGAAAAATAGCAAGCTTCTGTTGTGGAAAGGACTTATTTATAGCTATATTGAGATAGAGTAAGCTGTTTAGCTATAATATTATATATATTTCAATTAGTTTTGAGATTTGAAAGTGGCTTTTGGTTTTTTGAACAAATTCAAATTTTCAAAAAAATTAAAAAAGTTTTTACCACATATACTACTAGGACCAGATGTGAATGCAGTCACCGACCCAGATTACGCAGATGAGGGGACAGGAGCAGAGTCTTCCAGTCATGAAGGAGAGGATACCGGACCTGAGTCTTCCAATGATGAAACACGAATAGGCAGCAGGTTCCAGTGATGAAGAAGAGGAAGTGGCTCCTCCTGCTCCAAGTTCTGGACGTCCTCTAGGTCGGAGAAGGCGGGAATTGAAGAACAAGAGTCGGGTGGATGAGGTAGGGGGAGAGTGGAAGAAAGATGACAACACACCCATTGATATTCCATAATATTTTGTGTAAAGGACCACAGACTTTGATATTTGTGGCTGCTCCCCCCCCCTCCCCCTCCCTGAACATCCCAAAAGTTGTAATATGTATTGTTATTGTCGTTGTCTGTGTTTTTGTGGTGTTGTAGTGGAGCTTCACACTCGATGTATATGTGTGTGCGTGGAGTTGAAATGTTATTCTGGCGCTTCCAGATCTAACCGGGGAGGGAACGAACTCGGGGGTGGGGGGGTGGGGTCTTTTCCAATCGGGGCTACTATGCCCATGTAAGTTGAATTTCATGTATGTGTATGTGTGTGTACACCAGTCAATTTATATTATACATTTATTTTAATGATCTGTATTCACCTGTATCTTCTTTTTTCTAGTGTGTGTGTGTGTGCATTTGTGGAATGAGAGAGAGCATCCGTGGACAAACAGTATGTGGCGCTTCCGTATACAACCTGGGAGGGAACTCTGGATCTTTTTGGATCGTGACTACTATGCCCATGTAAGTTGAATTTCATGTGTGTGTTTGTGTGGTGTGTACACCAGTCAATTTATGTATAATAAAATATACATTTATTTTTATGATCTGTATTCACCTGTAGCTTCTTTTTTCTTGTGTGTGTGTGTGTGTGTGTGTGTGTGTGTGTGTGTGTATGTGTGTATGTGTGTGCGTGCATTTGTGGAAAGAGAGAGAGAGCAACCATGAACAAACAGTATGTGGCGTTTCCGGATCCAACCTGAGAGAGAACGAACTCGGTGGTCTTTTTCGGTCTGTGACATCATCCATGCCTGGTAAGTTGAATTTCATTTTTTCAACTTACTGATATTTGGGTGTCCAGCTAGGGCTGGGGGGGGTTATGGTACAAGAATGTCGGTGAAAAGTAATGACGGGGGAGGGGGGGTTATGGTACAAGAATGTCAGTGAAAAGTAATGACGGGGGAGGGGGGGTTATGGTACAAGAATGTCAGTGAAAAGTAATGATGGGGGAGGGGGGGTTATGGTACAAGAATGTCAGTGAAAAGTAATGACGGGGGAGGGGGGGCTCAATTCAGCGAGGCCAGCTGTTATGTTACAAATGTCATTGTTGTCTTGTGTTTTTTTTGTATTGTATGGAGGTTTCGGATCCTGTGGGAGGGATCGTTCAGTCTGTGACACCATCCATGCCGGGTAAGTTGAATTCCACGTGTGTGCTTGTACTGCTTTTCATTTTCAAAGTACACTTTCTCAATACATGTTTCTCTCATGTACAGTGTGGAGTATACATACCAGGGTTCATACAGTGGGAGGCATGGCTGGGTTCCCCCCTAGAATTTTGGGAGTTGAATAGAAATGAACATTTAGGAAGCATTTATTTTTAGTCTGATATTGTATCCCATTATGTTCCTATCATAACTGAGCCATTTAGTGCATAGGACCGAACACTGATCATCAGTGTGAAGTATAGACTCGTATGCAAAGATGTGCATCAAAGTAGTGTAGGTTCCAAAAAATGGGTGTGGCGAAGTACACTCGGAGCCACACCCCAAACAAAAATCCTGTATGAAACCGCATACAATACATCATAAAGTTGCAATTATATAGGATCATGAATAATTTGTTGTTTGTATTACAAATATCTTTGTTGTTTGTGTTTTTGTGTATATGAAATTGTTTTGTAGTGGAGCTCGACGTCCGATGGCATACGTTCCTTGTGGACACTCATAGATGTCTCCTACATGATCACAATCAGCACCACACACAACAAACAACATATTTTATTGTTGAACTAATATAATATTGGTATAAAATGCATCAAACAATATTATTTCTATTTTATTTTATTTTTTTATTGATGGGAAAAGTGGATTTTTTTGGGGGAAAAAAAATTTTTTTTTGAAATATTAGTAGATGGCTTAAATATTATTCAATTTTCTCAATCAAAAAATGAGGGGAATCCCAAACTCTTTGTCTATTTAGTGATATATGGTTGCTATGGGGTTTTCCCAGCCAGCATCGAGTTAAAAAAATAAAACGGCAATGCTCTATTCCGCGGTAGAAAATTAGATTTTTCCGCGCGCGTCAAAACAATTCAGGAACGAGAGGGTTAAAATAATTGGATGTATATAAATAATTTATGAAAATATTGTACGAATAACAATGTCGTCATCAAACTGTAGATGCAATAATTTTAACATCATAACACTTAGAGTAGAAGATGTAGGTATTTAATTATTTATATTGTAATATGTATCAAAAATGTCAATAGCATGTAAACAGTAACCATGGCAACAATATAATGTTTTATTTAATGAACATAGTGTGCAATTGACGTGAACAATATTCTTTACATAAAATACTAACAATATAGACATGAGTATTACTATACTAATTTACTACAAATAATGCATTTGTTTATTATTTAGACATTCCCACTAGAACTGGACTGGAGGCGTGGTCCTGACATGCCAGTGTCTATGAGTGACTACGTCCAATCAGTAGAGATAAATGATACAGTGTGTGTTGGAGGAGGAGGGACTGGCAGACGTGAGGATGCCTACATAGTGATGGCCTACAACACTCAGTCCTGCCAGTGGAACATTCTACCTCGATACAGTACCAGGAGGTTTGCTATGACTACCATCAACAACAAACTAGTTGTGGTGGGAGGAAGAAATAGAGATGACTCTGATAGCAGTGAGCTAGGAGAGTGGCAGCCTGACAGCAACAAGTGGACACACCCCTTCCCTCCTATGTCTACACCTCACTGGTGGCCTTCAGCTACTTCATATAAACATTGGCTGGTTGTGGTTGGTGGTTACCATGGAGATTGTTTACTTTCTAGTGTTGAGGTACTTAATGTATCCAACATGCAGTGGTCCACTGGACCATCTACACCAACACCATGGTTCAAGATGAAGTCTACTACAATAGGAGACACCTGGTACCTCTTGGGGGGATTGTGTGGGGATGTGGGTGATAGTCCTGATGTCTATAGTGTATCTCTGGAGGCTCTTGTTTCACACTCCTCATCAGACAGTTTCAACATATGGAACAAACTACCTTCACTCAACTGTACAGATTCCTGTCCACTCAACATTGGAGGATCTCTACTGGCAGTCGGTGGTGAGGACATGAAGAGTGGGAAGCTAGTGTCCACCATCCAGCGCTATGTCCCAGAGACTAATACCTGGGTCCAGGCTGGACAACTACCACATGCAGTACGTGCCTGTATCTGTATCATGACATCAGAGAAGGTCCATGTTATGGGAGGACATGATGGGAATAGCAAACTTAAGAATCTGTTTACTTCTACTGTTCACTAATTAATATCTTTGTTTTTATAGAATTTTTTGTATGAGTTAGCTATTATAATTTTAATAGTGGTTTCCATGGTTACTGTTTATATGTTTCAAAATAATAAAGAGACACTGTCACACTCGGGGGTGTAGATCCAAGAGAGACTCCAAGGGATACACGGTAGGTTCGACCACGTGGGGGGAAGATCTGTAACTCGACTTCAGAGGGTAGGCCAAAGAAGAGCACCGCTGCCGCCAGTTGTGGGGAATGTTGCTTGTAGTAACGCTGCCACCAGAATTACCCTGCGCACTAGGAAGACGTTAGCTGAGTTGAGCTAGGCCCGCCCGTGGCTATGAACTTGACAGCAGAGATTAAGCTACTAATTAAGATCATAGAATAGGTAACTGAACTACACAGGAAGTGGAGAGGGTTTTTATGAGATGAAAACCCTCTCATACGCATGCTCACAACTGATACAGGAAATTCACAATACTTATGCACACGACACACACGATTCTAATACACGCACACCACGCTGCTAATAATTAAATGACAAAATGACACACACAAAGTTCCACACATAATAGACTATTTAATGTTCTCTCTTCTTTCTTTCTGTCTTCTCTTTCTTCTTCTTATCACGCCTGCCTGGTACCACAAATTTGTTTTAAAATTTCTTCATGTTTTAATTTATAGTAACAGTTGTTTTTACTGTGAGTTTACTATGAGATACATTGAATACAATCATTATACAGTATTACATAATCATTAAACTAACACACACACATACATGTATATTCATTTGTATTGAGTTTACTTCGAGTTACTTTGAATACACTTGTGTGGTTCCCTGTCATGTGAAGAGTCGTTAGTGTGTGGGCGTATATCCCAACCTGCCTCCTAGGTCACAGGTGCTCACACAGAGGGTAAGTGGTGGAACTCAGAAGAGTCCCAACTACCAGCTCTCAAAGAGCTTATCTTATGCAGGGTTAATTATAAGGATGTGACAATTGCCTACCAAGTCCACATTGTAAACCAAAAGGTGTGTAGCTCACACCAAATTAAGCGTGAATCAGTTGTAACAATAGTCACACCAAAATATGGTGTGTTGAGCACACCTCATCGTTTGGGTGTTAAGTACACACCAAATTTAGTGTGAACTCTCACCATAATCACTATGAACTCATACTTACATTAATGCTGAATTATTTTAAGTTACATTGATTCTAGTATTATATATCAACATTTTTTTCCAAAAAGAGATTGGTGTAATCCCAGATATCTTGCATTAATCAGACGACTAAAATCTTAGTCAACTCTCTTATCCAGCACACAAGTGTACAAAACATTTATAAAGTAGATTACAATGATAATAGCATTGGTTTTCGCCTGCACATGAATATAGTTAATGTTCGGTAAAGGGTCCATGCTATTCAATTGAATGTGAATTTCACACTAAGTGTGCATTCACACTAGGAAGAAAGTGTGAAAGACACACTATGCATAGGTGGTGGGCATTCACACCACCAGTTTGGTGTGAATTTGGTGGGTTTCACGCTATAATTTTTACAGTGCATATCCAGTCTAGTCTAACTCAGCATAAGCTAAAGCAAACTATCTACTAACTCTACAAGTTATACAATGATTAATTGAAACGTGAACCTCAGAGTGAAAGGATACAAATTGTGTTTATATGCATACAAGAGAGTAATAAAATATCAGTTGGTGTGATGCGGTAGCATAAAAATTTGAGATGTAAATGTTATCTCTCTCACTTGGCCAGGCTAGGGGTGCTGGACAATTCTAGTTGTTTGGTCGACATTTTTGAGTATTATACCTTACAAATTGATCAGAATGCATTGCAGTTGTGTTTACCATTTAATGGTAAACACAACTGCAGTGTATTGATTAGAACATACAATAAAAATCTTAAAGCCTCGCTTCTTGGACTCATCAATAATCTCACACTTTTGCTTCAGGGTTAACTCAACTCTGGATTTCCTTGCACTTAGCTGAGCTGGTGTCTGCTTCTTACCCTTCCTTGAGGATACTTGCTTCAGGTGAGCTGGAACCTGTCTCTTATTCATAACTGA
>WLWD01003736.1_pt1 | contig 23054 bp, 10 predicted proteins | sample 6712731 | NCBI WGS metagenome assembly WLWD01 (sample SAMN12718690, study PRJNA576275) | sponge metagenome | isolation source: marine sponge | host: Mycale hentscheli | place: New Zealand: South Island, Marlborough, Capsize Point | collected 2014-11-01
GATGAAAGGGACTTGCAAGAGAGCAGTACAGATGTTTTTGCTGTCATTGGATCTCCAACAGTTACTTTTAGGGAAGTGGAAGCTGTAGAAGATGCTGTGCATTCTTCTGGTGATAGCACTTGCAATGGGTCTGAATCTTCAGATGCTGAAGGTGAGTCATAAACACTGGGCATGTCGTCTTAGATAGCTGTGCTTAACAATGCAAGGATAGTTAGTTCTAGGTTTAGCTAATAGAGCATAGTAATCTCGTATTCAATGATCCTTTTGCAAGGTCCATTTACGTGTTGTACCTGAATGTAACTGTTCTTTGAAATATACTCTTACAGATTTTTCATTATAAGCAACATTTTTGTAGAACTTTAGATTTTTCATTATAAATATATAATTCAATCATCTAGATGTAAATCTAATTGTATAATCAACATATCACTTATATGTGGCAGGCTATAGGAAAACAGACCACTTCACTCAAAAATTGAAAAATAGAGTTATTATTTTTGAAAAGTACACAAAATTTACATTTAAATGGTCCTTAAATCATATTCTAAACCGCTTCCTAGGGCGAGTTATGAATGCCAGAAGAGGATAGCCCGAGTAAGGGGAGAAAACGGCACTTTAAATTTTTAAGGTAAGTTTCCGTATTCTAAAGTTACCTCCGCGTCATGTAGTAATTCGCGCGAACTGCCACGTGGTGCCCAGGGGCGCGGTATCTGTGACAAAAAAGTAAACAAGAAAAGTTATGTTGTGTTTTGCAAAGTTTATAGTCGGCTGTTAGCTTAGAGTTCAAGTGTAAGCGCAAGGAGTGGAGCCTCCTTTTTAAGCTGAGGCTTAACCTTGCAAAAAAAAAAAATTGGTAAGTATCCTACAGTCATTCTTAGCTAGTCTCTGTGCTATTTTCTCTAATGCGCTACCCAAGTTATCCTTAACCAGTCTGTGTGCTTTTTGTTCATTAATGTATACTACCAATTTTAGTGTTGTAATACTACTTCCTGTTATGACAACTACTTAACTAAGCACAATGTTAGACACTAATTTGAATTTAGTTTTAATACAGATAGTATAATTGCAAGTTGAACAAAAAAAATTCCGAAGTGAAAGATGAGTCTAGGACAAAAAGTGGTAGGTATTGAGGAATAAAAAGTTTATATGAAAGTATTAAATAGAGTAATATGTTAAGTATAATAGCAAAACTCAATGTTTTGTGCATGTTCTTTTATTATGACCCAATTCTTTACATAGGCTTCAAATTCTTTACACAGGCTACAAATTATTTACATAGGCTACAAATTATTTACATAGGCTACAAATTATTTACATAGGCTACAAATTATTTACATAGGCTACAAATTCTTTACATAGGCTACAAATTATTTACATAGGCTACAAATTCTTTACATAGGCTACAAATTATTTACATAGACTACAACTTCTTTACATAGGCTACAAATTCTTTATTTCTTTTGTGGTGGTGGACAAACTTCAGCATCACATACTTCAGTTGAGTTTGTACGTATTGTACTAAGAGGTGGAAGCAATGGACTGCAAGGCCTACTGGAGGGCAACGGAACTGAGGGCAATGGGCAAGTCAAATCTCTTTCCAAATATGGACAGTATTATAGAGATACCATTGACGTTCAAGGGATAATGACTTTGGAAGAACAATAGATGGAAGATCTGCAGAATTTAGAGCCCATGGATGCCTTAGGAGTGTCTCACTAGGCAATGCATCACCCACAGTATTGCTTGAAGAAGCAAGTTGTGACAAGGCATCATTGACCTCTTCCGTCAGTGTTGGAGTTTCAACCACAGTCCCATCATCAGCTTCTTCTGTATCACACAAATTACTCTCTTCATTTTCCATTACATCAGAAATTTCAGGTTGATCATCAGTTCAGCACCAGGGCTATGCAAACTTAAGCAATATACAGAAAAATCAATTACTTGATTTATTGCGAGAAAAAAAAAGTTTTATTTATAAAGATTTCTGTAAAATTAATCCTTTACTTTCCTCTATCATCATCAGAATTATCATTTTCACTTGAATTGTCACTTTGTGGTATGGTGAAATAGTCTTCAATAACATCCTGTAAGGCCTCTTAGTCACCAGCACTAAATTATTGTATCGAGTTGATAACATCAGCGACGTTAGCAGCCCGATCAAAATCCATTTTTAAGAAACCACAGCTGCTTCGTTAATTGCCAAGTAACTGGGAATTACCCTCGCAGGTAAGGGAAAAACCCGTGTGCACGCGTTAATTTTCCCGGTAACTATCGAAAAGTTACGCCGTAAACTGAGAGATACTAAAAGGTTTTGTGAACTTCAGCGATGCGCTGGCTTCGAAGATAACTGTATTGGGAGCTGAAACTTGGTACAAGTGTAAGTTAAGATCTATAAATACTGATATAAAAAAAAGAAAACACAAAACTTGAATTGAACCGCTTTATGGGTCTGTACCTTGAAATGATTTTGTGCGTGAAGTGGTCTGTTTTCCTACAGCCTGTCACATATATTAAAATAATTCAGTAAATATTATAAAGCATTAATTAATTTTTTGTGGTTTGCTGCTAGGCAACATACATGTGGTTTTTCAAAATCCCTAACTAGTGTGCTACATGAATATATATGGTTGCTAGGTACTTTTTTCAATGTTTAATTTGTTATGATTTTTTAAATCTATTTACATATTTTCTTTTAAAAAATCTACCAGTGAAAGGGTTAAACGATTGATTTTAACTTCTAACACTCAAGCTTTTAAACAGATGTCGAGTTCTTGAGTTACGAATATAGTGTAAGGGGAATTCAATCCTAGAGTAACCACTCCCCACAACTGTATGAATTGAAAAAAAAGCAACAAAAACAATTAAGTTATTTAAACGTTTTCTTTGTGATATTCATTAGCAATGTAGTAGTTGTAACACACAATGCTTTTACACTTAACTGAACAAACTTACAGAAGGCTTACCTTTGTGGTTAGTCAAGTAGACAATGCACTTTCAAGTAAATACTGTTGTGTAGGACTTATGACAAATAGTTATCACTTATCTCCGCCACTAACTCGAATATAAATGGAATTCCCGTAAGTTTTTACTTTTAACTGACCCACAAATGAATTCAAAGCACTAAACAACTCAATTACTACAACGATACGGGTAATGATCGGAAAGCATAGGATTCTGTTTAGTGAAGTTTGGGACAGCGTTGAATACCGACGCAAAAATACGTGAGGGTCTAAGTAAACGTACGTACATCCAAACATTATATATATATAAATAAACAAACATCCCCGATTTTCGATTGTGTTACCCCTGTAAGTGTCTCGCTCACTTCACTCACTCGCCAATTTTTTAGAACAATAACATTCATTGTGGATACATCATTATAATAGATCAAAACTTAAAATCAGGCTTATTTTACGATAGTCTCAAAGAGTCTATAATATTGCCAAGAAAAACTCATTAAATGTGAATGTTTAGTTAGTAATAAAATTCTAAATATCAAGCAACAATTACATAAAATTATTGCTTACCTCACACATATCATTAAAAGAAAATTCACTTAAGTCTGGTAATCTCTCTGTAAGTAAATCAACAATAAATAATGAATGAAAAGTGAATTCGACTTTAAATTATTATATATAATTAAAGTACATAAAAACAATTGCCACTGCATATTTTCATTATAATTTTAGTATTTTTAGTATAATATTCTTACAGAATAATTTCATTTTGGATTCATCTATAATAATAAATCCAAAATTATAATCAGACTTATTTTATACTTGTCTCAAGAGAGTCTATAATGTCGCAAAAAAAGCTAAAATTATTGGTGAAAAACGTCATCATTGTTGATTAAAAAAAACAGCCAAATATAGAGAATTAATTATCTTGTTCCACATAATTATGCCAAAACTTCTTGTTCTGCTACGTGCAATACAGTTTCTCCATCAGGAATTCCATGGACCATAACCAACAAAATTATAAGTCCAGTAATTTGGATATCTATATACTTATTAAAAAATATTCTATTTAGTCAAAAATAAGTATCTACTGCAATTCTTGAAATCTTTGTTCTGCAGAATCTTGGGGAAAAAATAAATTATTATCCAATTATTTTAGTATTAAACTCTTTGACCAATAAACTTATCTTGCTGATAATTATGATGCCGTGAAAAAAATTTAAAATTTTAAATCGAAGAGAAAAGCATTAACAATTATTTATCATAATTGGTTATTGGTTGCAGATTTAAAACAAATTGTCAATGCTGCTATTGAAGTATGCTAAAGTACTTCTTCATCTTCTAGTAAACTCATGAACAACACTATATATTGCCACTTTTAAGGCAGTATACCTAAAATATTTGTCAAATAAGATGCTTGCAACTCCGTATATGCAGACTGAGAAACCATAGCAGCAACATAAGCATACTGAATGTTTGATGTTATCTATATAATAACACACTTGTGTGTCAGTAACACCATGGTGACAATTGGTTTGTGTATTCATGAAAAATTCATTAGCTGAGCAGTATTGGTAAAGCATCATCATTACTTGAGTGGGAACAGTGTTTGATAAAAGAAAAGGAGAGAGAAAAAACTTTCATGTCCAGACTAAATTGCACAAGTTTGTACATTAGGTGCCACTGTGCGACGGGGTACTTGCTAGTGATTTTTTATGTGACTATGTAGGAGAGAAATACATTAGTTTCTAGAATTTGATGCTTTCATCAAGTCAAGCTACAGTGGTTCAGTATTTGTGTGGCCCTCAACACAATGTCTGCCACTCAACACAATGTCTGCCATATTGTGATTCACCAATTAATGTATTAAAAGTTGACAATTGTATGAAATTTTATTGGCAACATCAAGTATTGGAAAACAAAAAAATATACCTACTAGAACACAACAACATGAGATATATTTACAACAACTAATTGTATACAAATGCTTAGTGAGACTAAGCCCGAATTGACAGATCAAAGGCTAGATATTAACTTTGTAAGTTAATACCAAATGTAAATACAGTGAGAAAACAATAACAACAATCATAAGTGGCCTACTTGTACGTAGAATATAAACATACCTTATAAACAACTATTCAAAATGTGTTCATAATAAAATAATTTATTCAGCTTTAAGTGAACAAAAGTGCACAATATTTTTCTTTTACCATTATTTTATTACATTTAATGCCTCAACCAAAAAAATCTACAACAGCCAAATAATATGCTATTCTATCTTCATAAACATTCAGCATAAAACTAGCAATAAAATAAAAACCCAAAAATTTATAACTTACCTTTTAATAACTCATATTTTATTTTTTCACCAATTTTATATACTTTGTGCAACATCCCAAGATTTGGAACAGGTTCAAATGAGGCACTTTTTAACTTGGTACGATAAAGTGCTTTCCTAAGGGTAATCACGTCATTCCAGTATTTGGCTATCTCTTTGTACTGCTGAGTTATCTGTTTTCTTTTATCACTCTTGGTTAACTTTGGATCCTCTGTGCCACCTAACGGTGCATAATTTCTGGGATTGGAAGCCATAACCAGCGATACTTCAATTAACCGATCCCCTTTTTCTTGAGTATAGCTAATAGACAAAATATATATGACAATCACTGAGTATCGATAGCTTATCGCTTCTTTGGTCGTGATACTAAGCTAGATGTCCAACACGACTCTTCAGTACACAAATATTCCGGTAACTAGTTCCCAGGCCCCTGGAGCAAGTCGGACGACTGTGGTGGGGATGGCCGGTCGGTACAGGTATAGGTTGCCACCTGAGTCGCGCCAAACCTCTACGCTAGCTTCCCGAGGCTTTCTAAGCCTTCAAATCCCCGGTTATCAACCCGAGCGAGTGACAAGAGTTGGCTTTGATAAAGATTCAACGAGGCACAACTGAAAGGCTGCGCATACCCGCAGGCCATGATATAGAAACCCCACGAGCATGCGTAGTAGGTGACATAAAGATCAGGTGATGGTGTGCGTGATGAGGAATTAGAAATAGACAAAGAAGCTATTGTTACACGGAAACAGTTCGTAATGATTGAAATGTGTGCGTACTGTGAATGTGGTGGACCCGTACCACCACATCTCCCTCCCCTCCGAGAGCGTGTAGATAGAAATAAGATGCAAAGTGTTAATGATACAATAGGTAAGTAAACAAACCTTAGATACATGCAAATAGTTCAACAGTTCGACAGTTCTAAACGACTGTCATGGTCGATCTTCATTTGGCCAAGACTGTCTGGAGAGAGCGTCCGCAACTGGGTTAGCAGCGCCTTGGATGTGATGGAGGTCGAAGGTGTATTCCAACAGTCTGATCTTCCACCGTGTCAGACGAGAGGAAGGGACGGGGCCAGATAGGATGTTCTATGGTCGGTGAACGCCTTGAAGAAGCTACCGGCCAACTGAAATCTGAAATGTTCGATGGTCGCCAACAGAGCAGCGACTTCTAGGTCTAGGATAGCATAGTTTTTCTCTGCTGGGGACAACTGTCTCGAATAGAGTTGGCTGGTACCCAATGCTCGTCCCTAAAAACACATAGAGTACCTCTTATGCCCAAATAAGAGTCATCAGAGAACACAGAGAGAACATCATTAGGTGACGGAATGATTAGTGACGAGTGATTAGAGATGAAATGAATAATGGCTTTGAATTAACTGACATAGTCGTCATCACATACAATCTTGTCAGGCATAGTCTTCGTCGTATGGCTATTGAGGATAGGGGTATGGTGAGAGAGCTGAGGGATGAAGCGTGAATAAAATGACACCAGTCCAATAAACAAACGAAGATTAGATTTAGTAAGAGGGAGGTAATAGAAGAAACTTTGTCAGAAGGAATCGAAAGGCGTTGCCTACCAACATGGAAACCGAGAAAGTCGAAGCATGCAAACGCCCAAGAACACTTTTCCTGCTTAACCGTTAGGCCTGCTACACTGAGTCGGGACAAAACGGCGGAAATGTGGGCTAAGTGGTCGTCAAAGGAGGAACTAAAAAGAACAAGGTCACCAATCTTGCCTGTTCTCAATACATTTGGAGAGCATTGCCTTCAACACTGTACCAAACACATGTTATAAGCACCCCTTACATAGTCATATAACAATGCTTATTACATTAGTTTAAGGCTGCTATATGCTTGCTTATAAAGTAGCTTATATGGGTTTATACTATCTTATAGGAACACTATCAGCTTGTTATAAGATAACTTATAACTCGGTTTTAAGGACCAGTATAGTAAGTGTATAACAACGAGCTTAATCTGTTGCTATCTGACATAATATAATCTTTATAGCTATGCTATATTGGATTATTCAGGGTTGCTGGAAGGTTTCCAGAAGTGGAGAGGCTCTCATTTTCATGATCATTGCTTTATTTTTTCTCACTAATATAGAGCTTACTCTAGAACATTCAAATTAGGAATAGCTGCATGATGGTCATTCAGAAAATGTAGTGCTTGCTTTTAAGAAACATATTCAGGCTACGTGATAACCCTTTTCCAATTATTGTTATCTCTAAAAGTGATGTGGTCATACATAGACAATACAATTTCTTTCAATGAAATAGAATTAGTCGTGTTCCACTTGAGTGCTCTAAATCAATTTTGATAGATAAGGATGAACTAATATAAATGGTTAAGTTTTTTTTAGCAAATGTGAAAGCTTTTAAAAAAACCTTTACCATAAAGGTATAGTATGGCACTGAAACCCCTTGTTAAGGGTGCCATGCTAGTTTAATGGTATGGAAACCCTTCACCAATGTGAATTACGGACTGAGTTCTCAACCCACAAAACATTTGAAATGATGCAACACAATAGACAATAGCAGCAGCAACAACAACAAAAATTGCATGTGTCATGTGTTTTTGAGACGTAATTAGGTTATAAACATGTGCATCATCACTGACTCATGGCAGCAGTTCAAGAATAAATTGATTCAAACTTAACCTACTCACAATACTATCAATCCTTTATTGCAAATCACTAGATTAAAAGTGTGGTGCATATAACAAAGAGCTTAATTTTATGATAGATCTTATGACTTTGACAATCATATAACTGACACATTTGGGAAGTTTATCACAAATTAAGCATGGTCATAATAATATGCTTCAGGAAAAACATTTAGTATTATTACTACATGTTACTCATAACTTAAATGTAATCTTATGAAATTAATGCACAATCAATTTAAACAAATAGATATGTAATTTATATCAGTGAATTATTAAATGTATACAATTCACAACGCTTTATCTTTGGTTCAAGGAATTGCTGCTCATACTAAACAGCAATTTATTGTTTATACGTTCAAATAAACAGTTCAGTACCATTTTTACATTGTGCTCAATATCTACTATCTACTATAGAAAATTGTACATAATGTGTAGAAAATCTACATTAAATTAATAACAAAAATATAATTAAAAACTGAAATTACATATTGCAATAAAATGTTATAATTATTGCATAATGTGGCAGAATACTTAAAAATATAATTCAGCTACATATATACTAATGGTATATGCTGCTTTATTACAACTAATTATTTGTGTTGTGTATACAGAAAAAGTATTAATCTCAGCAAAGGAAATGTGATTTCGTTGAATACGAACTTATCAAATGATCAAAATCCAGAATATACTAACATTACATCAGAAATTGTCTATGAAGAAATACAAGACATTAAACCAGTTGATTATGAGTTAACTACCTGCCCAGCTTATGGGATAAACTCAAGGAAGTGATTGAACTCAATATTAGCACGGTGTATTCAGTTTTTACAATGCTTTCAAATTTTTGATTAACTAGCCAAGAATTTAAAAAATTATCTACACAAAACAAGTTTAGAAGACACATCTCCATGCATTTTATTGTTGCATTAATGTTTAAGTTTATGTAGCTAGATAGCAGTAAATTTTTTATGAATATTAGTTAATCCTTTTCTTAAGGAATATACATCAAACTGAAATGTTACCCTCTTTAATGACACTTTCATATTATACTAAACTCAACAACTTTAATTGCTCATTTACTAAGCCTTTCAGAAGAAATGAAATGCACACAATTATGAATTATAAAGATCAAAATAACCATAATAATCAGCACAAACTTGCAAAATTGTGCATAATCTTAGATTTAATAGCATAGAAATTGTTTACACTGATTATTTTCCGGTTTTGGGGATGACCAAACTTGTCCAAACATGTCACAGAAAAACGGGAGACTGTCAATAATCTATCCACTAAAGGTCTTCTATTATGGAGTTGTATTGATGAGTAAATAGGACAAAGCAAGCCCTTCAAAAAATGACCAGAATGTTGTAATTATTTTATGCATAACTCATCACATCCCTGAATCTATCCAAAAGCTTAATAATGTGAATTTTTTTGATGCTGTATAGGTTCATTACTACGTAATACAATTTCTGGTAGTTTATTTATTAGCTTTCGTAGTAGATTATAACTATAAATAGTCAAAACGTTTCGACGGGTAGGTCTTCATCAGTTGACAAAAAACACAATACTAAAAATGACAAAAAACAAAACCAGTTCAATAAAATGCAAAAATCCTGAGGCTGCACTAGTTATAGTGACGCTATAATTGGTTGCCATGTTGGATTTAACTCCAGGCCATTGTTTAAGTTAGATGTTGATGGCAGGCTTTGGATCACTACTGCTTCAGTAATCCTTCTTCTGGTGTAGTTCTCAACTCTCTCTTTCACTTTGGCCTCCAACCAATTGTAGTGACTGACATATCCCTGCTGATGCAATGGTGGTTACCAGCCATTGCTGACTGTATCTCATTAGCTATCAGATGTAGTAGTTATCATGCTTTGGTTTTTGTAGTCACACCCAGTTCACACCTCAAGTCAGTCGATCATGATCATTATATATATTGGTGTTTTGTGTCTTTGTACTCAGTTGTGTTCTGGATGCATTTTAATACTTTTAGTAAAACTTAGTCAAGGTGTTATAAACGGATCGCTATTAGCGAATACTAAGTCATTACATTGGCGACTAGGTAGAAACGATCTCACGATGGCATCTGCTCACGGCACACTAAGCCAGTTTGACCTCTCTACCGGAGACTGGAAGTCCTACGTGGAGCGTGCGAAGCTCTATTTGACAGCTAACGACATCGCTAGCGCCGAAAAGCAACGAGCGATTTTTCTAAGTTCTTGCGGGGATGCTACTTATCGACGAATAAAGGATGTTCTGTCGCCTCGAGCTCCTACCGATGTACCGTTCAAGGATATTTGCTCCATTATGACGGCGCATTTTCAGCCTCAACCTTCGGAGATTGTGCAGAGGTTTCGTTTTAACACACGGACCAGACAACAGCACGAAACGGTAGCTACCTACGTAACACAGCTCAAAAGGATCGCTGAAACCTGCAACTTCGGCGACGCGGCCAAACTCAACGAAATGATTCGGGATCGCTTGGTCTGCGGTATAGCCAACGAGAAATGGCAACAACGACTTCTGGCGGAGGACAAGCTAACGTATGACAAAGCTTACAAACTGTTCCTCAGTCTTGAAGCATCGGAGAAGGAAGTAAAGGACCTCAGTAATAATGTCCAAGCACCGCAAGTGCATCAGGTACGTCGTCCCGCTTCACATCAACGTTCTCATCAACGTTCTGATCATCGCAGTGAATACAAGTCAAGTAGCAAGCCGGCGAGCTCAAGGAAGCCCTGTCATCGTTGTGGTGGTGAAGGACACACAGCAGACCAGTGTAGATTTAAGGACGCCGAGTGCAGATACTGTCATAAGAAAGGACATATTGCCACTGTATGTAGACGAAAGCTACGTACCTCGAAGTCTCGACCGATCAATACAGCAACAGATGAGTCTGACCTACCCTCTGGCGATGACAACGAATACGTTTTTCCTATTGATTGCATCACCAATTCACGAAGCAGTAAGCCGTTAACTGTATCTGTAATAATGAATAGTGTTCCTGTACAGATGGAAGTCGACACCGGAGCAACAGTTTCCCTCATGAATTACTCGACTTTCCTTGCTACGTGGCCAGAACGCACTATACAAAGCATCTGAGGCGAAACTTCGAACTTATACGGGGGAGAAGATTGCTGTAAAAGGCTCTCTTAGAGTTAATGTCTCCTACCAAGGCCAATCAGCCCAGCTTCTCTTGACTACTATCGTTGAAGGAGAAGGCCCAACTCTCCTGGGACGTGACTGGTTACGGCACCTGCGGTTAGATTGGTCAAACCTCAACCACATTACTCATCTAGAGGATAGTGAGTTTAAAATATTATTGAATTCTCACTCTGCTTTGTTTGCCGAAGGTCTGGGGCTCATCAAAGGAACAACAGCAAAACTATACCTCAAGGAAGGGGCAAGACCGAGATTTTACCGTTCACGTCAAGTTCCGTACTCCATCAGGGAGCAAGTGGCGTTAGAAATCGAGCGTCAGGTGAAACTAGGAATATTGGAGCCAGTGAAATTTTCACCATGGGGTACACCAGTCGTGCCTATCCGGAAGAAAGACGGTTCCATACGACTCTGCGGCGACTACAAGGTTACAGTAAACCAAGAAACCATCACAGAAACCTACCCATTGCCGAAAATCGACGACATGCTAGCATCGCTGGCAGGAGGGGTGCTGTTCTCCAAGCTGGATCTCTCCCACGCCTATCAACAGGTGGCTCTCGATGAGGAATCGAAGCAGATGGCCACAATCAACACGCACAAGGGGTTATATCGTGTGAATAGACTGCCTTTTGGAGTGGCCTCTGCCCCCTCTGTGTTCCAGCGGATCATGGAAAACCTCTTACAAGGTCTGTCTGGAGTATTAGTTTATATAGATGATATACTTGTTACAGGAAAGACTGTGACGGATCATCGGGCTAACCTGGAAGCTGTACTGTCCAGACTGGAGGAGGCTGGTGTCAAACTGAAATGGGACAAGTGTTCTTTTGCTATGCCCGAAGTTGAGTTCCTTGGACATCGCATATCAGCCAAAGGAATTCAGCCTACAGAAAAGAAGGTGGAGGCTATTCACAACGCGCCAGAGCCCTCAGATGTCTCTCAGCTTAAGTCCTTCCTGGGAGCTATCAACTACTATGGCAAGTTCTTACCTGAGTTGTCCACTCTGTTGGCACCCCTATACAAACTATTGCAGAAAAATGTCCGTTGGTGCTGGCAGGAAGAGCAGAAGGAAGCCTTTCAAGAAGTAAAAAGACTACTCACATCTGATCGAGTTTTGGCACACTACGATCCGTCCGTGGACCTAATACTAGCCTGCGACGCCTCTCCATACGGTGTGGGAGCCGTTCTGTCGCATGGTTATCAGAATGGCGAGGAGAAGCCGATAGCATTTGCGTCGCGCTCGTTGGGAGTCTCAGAAAAGAAGTATTCTCAATTGGAGAAGGAAGGTTTGGCTATTGTGTTTGGGGTCAAAAAGTTCCACCAGTATCTCTGTGGCCGGCGGTTTACCATCCTCTCAGACCACAAACCCCTTCAGTATATTTTCAAGGAAACCACCGGAATACCTCCATTGGCATCAGCTCGTATACAGCGATGGGCTCTCCTGTTAGGAGCTTACGACTACACTATATCGTACTAACCTGGTGATCAACACTCCAACGCGGACATGCTCAGTAGGTTACCGGGCTCTCCACCGCCTGCTCAGATACCTACCTCACCTGAGGTTAATCATCTACTGGAAGTTATGGACGCTTCTCCAGTCACGTCTTTTCACGTCAAACGGTGGACTGCCAGAGATCCTGTACTCGCAAAGCTTCAAGAAGCACTAATCACTGGTAGCAAAACTGATGACTCCGAAATAAAGCCCTATCAGTAGTGCTGGTCAGAACTGTCAACAGAACAAGGCTGTGTTCTACGAGGAACCCGAGTCATTATTCCTAAGGAGGGGAGGAAAGCTGTCATGGACATCCTACATGAAGGACATCCTGGGGGAACGAGGATGAAGGCTTTGGCCCGATCTTTTGTCTGGTGGCCAGGAGTAAGCAAGAATCTGGATGAAATGGTCAAGCAATGTCAACAATGCCAGCTAACTCGCCATTCTCCACCCAGAGCTCCGCTCCACCCATGGAATTTTCCTACTTCGCCGTGGGAACGCCTACATGCGGATTTTGCGGGTCCGTTCTGTGGTCAAATGTTCCTGATTGTGGTGGATTCTTACTCGAAATGGATTGAAGTTATTCCTCTCACGTCTGCTAACTCTGTCAACACTATAGACAGTTTGAGAAATGTGTTTGCCACGCATGGTCTGCCCAAGATGATGGTTACAGACAACGGTTCTCAGTTCACAAGCAGTGAATTTCAAGATTTCATGAAGAGAAATGGAATTAAGCATGTTTGCTCCTCCCCGTATCATCCCTCGACAAATGGTCTGGCGGAACGAGCGGTTCAGAGCTTCAAGGAAAACATGAAGCGCCTAACTGGTTCTGTGACTCAGCGTTTGGCAACATTCCTCTTCTGGTATCGACTTACTCCGCACTCAACTACAGGAGTCGCCCCAGCAGAACTACTGCTTGGCAGACGTCCACGATCGCGGCTAGACTTACTCAAGCCTAGCTTAGCAGACAAAGTCCAGTCAAAGACAGACACATGATGCAACAGTGAGAATGCGTGCATTTGCAGTTAGTGACAATGTGTATGTGAAAGATTTCCCTAATGCTAAGAAATGGACGCCTGGACGAGTCATTGAAGTGCGTGGCCCGCTCTCGTATTTAATTGAACTTGAAGATAGACGTGTGATACGTCGCCATGTAGATGCATTAAGGTCTCAGTCATCTGCAACAGAGAACATTGAAAATTCAGGCCAGTCAGCAGAGCAACCAGATACCGAGATTCCAAGCCCTCGGTTAGATTCAACCACAGATAGTGCAGCATTGAATGCCAATGAAGCTGCACCACCGGAAGTTCCAGCGACTGATGAACTTTCCTCGAGAGAAGTCACTCTTCCTCTGCGCTCGTCAAGTCGTAGGCGACCACCTCCAGATCGCTTTGGTTTCAGCAACACCCAGCAGCAAACTTAAAGGTGGGGGAATGTAGTGACTGACATATCCCTGCTGATGCAATGGTGGTTACCAGCCATTGCTGACTGTATCTCATTAGCTATCAGATGTAGTAGTTATCATGCTTTGGTTTTTGTAGTCACACCCAGTTCACACCTCAAGTCAGTCGATCATGATCATTATATATATTGGTGTTTTGTGTCTTTGTACTCAGTTGTGTTCTGGATGCATTTTAATACTTTTAGTAAAACTTAGTCAAGGTGTTATAAACGGATCGCTATTAGCGAATACTAAGTCATTACACCAATTTACTTTGTGATTACTGTTCCATGCATGTACAGCTATACCATTCTTCTCATCATGCCTTTTTACTGCATATTGGTGTTCCTTTAAACGTTTGTCTAGTGTACGTCTTGTTTCCCCTATATATACCATACTGCAGTCCATACATGGGATTTCATAAACTACTCCTTTGATTTTTGATTTTTCTCTGGGTGTTTTTACCTTCATTAGATGTTTCTTGAGGGTTGGTGTTGATGTAAAAACTGTTTTATGTTCAAGGAACGGCATACATGTTCAATTTTTTCACTAATCCCTTTGACATATTATGATATTACCAAATATTTGATGGTTTCATCTTGTTCATTGGTTGAATTATTTCTGGTTGAATTTCTTTTGGATTTGATGTTGCTATTTATTGTTTGTTCTGGGTAACCATTTGCTAGGAAGACTTCTTTTAAATGTTTCAGCTCCTGTTCAATTTCAGATGGATGGCATAATTTCTTGGCTCGATCTGTTAAGCACTTGACAACTCCAGACAAAATTCTTGGATGGTGGTTTGATTTATAGTTTAAGTATTTGTCTGTATGAGTCTTCTTTCTGAAGATTGAGGTGATGAATTTGTTATTTTTTCTTTCAATCTGTACATCTAGAAATGCTATTTTGTTTTCATTTTCTTCTTCTGTTGTAAATTGGATGTGTTTATTTTGTTTGTTTAGATGGAGTTTGAAGTCTTGGATGGATTCATTGTCATGTGGCCATAAGGCAAAAACATCGTCTACATATCTGCACCAAAGAGACGGTTTGAGAGGAAAGTTTTTGATGGCTTCTTCTTCCAGTCTCTCCATGTAGATGTTAGCTAGAATTGGTGATAAAGGAGACCCCATTGATGCTCCTTCTTTTTGTTTGTAAAATGTCTCTTCAAAACTAAAATATGTGGATTTAACACATAATTCAACCAGATTGCACAATTCACCTGGTGTTATTGCAGTTCTGTCTTCAAGGCTGTCATCTTGTTCCAAAATTATTTTGAGAATTAGAATAACTTCCTTCATTGGAACTTTTGTGAACAAACTGACCACATCGAAACTTATCATGTAGTCTTTTGAATTTATTGCAGGACTACTTATTTTCTCCATAAAATGTGTTGAATTTTTTATATATGAGTTTGTCTTTCCTGTAACAGGGCCTATGATTTTTACTAGAAATTTTGCTAGAGGATGCGTTGGAGAATTGATTGCTGAGACTATAGGTCTTAGTGGCACGTTTTCTTTATGTATCTTAGGTAGACCATATATTTGAGGTGGTGTTGAATGTTGGGGTACCAGTTTTAACCTTTGTTCTTTGGAGATAAGTTTTTTCTCTTCAATACTTTTTAGTGCTTTTGTAATCTTATTTTCAATCTTTGTTGTTGGGTCATTTGGTAACTTTTTGTAGGTATAATATTCATCATCCAGTAATTTTTTCATTTTCATCTTATATTCACACCTGTCCATCACTACTGTGGCATTGCCCTTATCAGCTGGTAGTATAACAATATTTTTGTTTCTTTTTAAATTTGTTAAGGCTGTGTGTTGCTTTTTGCTGATATTGCTCTTTGGTGGCTTTGACTTTTGAAGGATAAGTGCTACTCCAGTGCGTAACTGCTGTCCATCTTCTTTGTTGAGTTTCCTTGCAGTACTTTCTGTTGATGCAATGATTTCAACTTTTGGTATTTTTTGACTGGAAACCGCAAAATTCATTCCTAAACTTAGTAGGTCTTCTTCATCTTGTGTCAGATTATAGTTACTAATGTATTTTACTATTTTCCTCTTGTTTAGTGTATGTTTGATTCCACAATGTTTTAATTGATCAAATTTTTTTATTTGTTTTTGTTTCGTATCTGAATATACTTTTTTGTGGGCTTCTTCACACCATGTTTTAACATTCGTCCATTTTTCATCACTTGGTAATTCTCTTAGTTTCTCAATATTTTTTACTGATGTCCTTCTCGACAGTGAATTTTTTCTTGCGTACGTCTCGAATGGTTTGGTGGACTAATATCGTGCTAAACTTTTTCCTTAATGTTTTGGCATTTGATAGATTTGATGGAACTTGAATGCGAAGGCCTTTGGGAATAACATCATTTTCTCTGCACCTTATGAGAAAAGTTAAATGGTTTTTTAATCTTGCCAGCTTTCATGATTATGTGATACTATATACACGACATTACTATTACAATACGAATTTCTTTTGATATAATTTATCATGAATTTTTTTATATACAGTTAATTTTATAGGTAATCTATACTGAGCTCTGTGTATTTTTTTTTGTATATTCATTTCATGAAGGGTGCATTATATGGCCACTTGATTGATAATGGCTGTAAATATTTGTTTATGTTGTATAATTGCGCTGCCTACATTGACAACCATAACAAATCTGTTAACTGTGCTGATAATTATAATTGACACAAAATTGACAAGATTGCAGAGGTTAATAAGTGAGTTTTCAAACATTATACATTAATTTTTACAATTTTGTTGAGGCTGTCAATGGACTCTTTTCAGGCAGTGTTACTTATAATACTTATATAGTTTAGCTTTCATGATTATGTGATACTATATACACGACATTACTATTACAATACAAAGTTCTTTTGATATAATTTATCATGTTTACTCAATGATTTATCATTTTAATAATTGATTAGAGCTATATTTTCTAAAAACTTTCAATACACATTACATAAACATTATCCCAAAAATGTAGCTAGCCATTAATATTTTGTATAAAGTGTAATTATTGTTGATAGCTTTTAGTAAAATGTGGAATCTATATAATGATACACTTGTGTGTCAGTGACTATAAAGAAGACGGACAATCTGTGTATCATGAATAATTCATGAACTGTATATAATTGGTAAGGCGACGCATCTACCTGGAATGGGAAAAAAGTTAGCTACTGGCCCGCTCTAAGAAAAATGGAAAGGCAGAGAATAAAATAAATATGTCCATTGCGGGGCTAAATTGTTGTCAGGCTCACTTACCATTAAGCGTTCCGAAACTTTTAGTTCAAATACTCATAGAGCGCCTTAACCTATAGCTAGTATCCCTTTTTTTTCCTTACATTACTTACATTTCTGTATTCATTAGCTGAACCAAGTTGGGAAAGAGTATAGCCTTCAGAGCTATTATAATGAAGGTAAATTCCACCACAGATCATGGGTTGAAGAAAGGCAGTGAAGATGGAGACCCCAAGCCAACAAAATATAAAAGCAGGTGAGAAAAGGCAAACTGATTTAGCTGGGATAAACAAGAAAGAGACAAGGGATTATTTGATAGTAGCAACAGTTCGCACTAAATACTGAACTACGTACTGGTCAACTATATCTCCTCTTGGCTTTTATTGGCCTTAGGGGGTTCTATCGCAACATGAAACTAAAAACGTTCGTGCAGCTGAGGTTGGTAAATCTGGACATATGTTGTTAATCGGTTGGGATCGGAGGAGAGCTTCAAAATTGTGAGTGACTCAAAATCATGAGTGTCTCAATTCTGGACAGTTGGCAACCTAATGAATTATCTATGAAGTAGTATGTCAATATATACTAGTGATGTGCTTCAGCACAAGCAGGAGTGAGTGAGCCAAAGCACAAGTAATTCAAACAACAAGGCACAAACACTTTATAATTAGACTAAAGTAGATTTTTGCCATTAAAATCTGTATGCAGGAAAAAAATCTATATTTCTTTAGTTTCCCTTAATGTTCAGGCTCCTCTATTTGCCTAGCTTAGGAATGCATTATTCAGTTCATTTATTCCTAAATGGTAGCGTATGTAGCCGTCGTAATTTTAGCTAAAGAAATGGATTTACTTCTTATTTAAATATTCCAGAGTAGTAGAGTCTTTGTAGTACCTATTTAAATTAACTTTTTCTACCTACTCGATCAAGACAGCCAATGCTCTGCTAGTTACTAAAACAAGGCCGTGTTGTTGTTTTTAATGGCTAAAGGGTTTTCATTGCCATATTTAACCACTCTCCCAAACTTTTTTTGAATTAATGATTTCTAAGAAAGTATGCACCGTTTAAAGCATAACCCTAAACGATGCATAGGACACAACATTGAATTTCCAGTCGTCTTGTATTTAGGAAATTTCATATTTCTACACTTTTCTGGTAAAGGATACGGCGAAATGCCCCATACTGCAGTGCGTTTAGCCCTATCCTCTAGGGAAAGGTGGTGAAAGTATGTCAGTCATAGTTTCAAATGTTAATGAAATAAGATCGAGCAGAAGGAATAAATTACAACTATAGGAAATAATGGACTTGAATGATTTCATCATGTTAGTTATGCTTTATTTACTTGCCAGTGCAGATACCATATTTTCCTGAGTAGACTGCTCAGATTTTATTTTTAACTAATTAACTTCTAACCATGTGAGGTTATTGATGGGTGTGCTATATTAGAGAGTATGCTTGTATCATTCAAGAAATGTTTGGTATCCTGGATGCTAGAATTTGTCAATTGAGAGAGTATGTCCTATCAAAACCATTCAGCAAGAAGAGCAGTTAAATAGTTGAATGAAAATGTTGAAGCACATTCAACATATCTGATGTAGTCGCTGTAATCTTTAACTCAACAACACACTGTTACAATTTTTTATGTTTTTACTTTAATATTTTCCAGATATGTCGAAAAAACAAGATTTCAATTTGTTGGTAAGTTATAGTGGTACAGTCTAGAGGTATCTCTAGTTATTTGTGAAAATTGAGGTAAGATTGTAATTTCAAATTTTGCTGATGAATGGCTACATGCTCGTAATTTTAAGAATGCAATTGGACTAAAGGCTGTCTTCCCTAGGTGAATAGGAGCTAGAACATTGACTTCAGAAAAACTAAATAAATGTAGACTTTAGTTTTTGCATACAAATCGTGAGCTATAAATGACAAAATTATGCTTTGATCAGATTTAAGGTTTAAATTTAAGTGTTATTATGATGTCATGTACAAACAATATGTATTGAATCATATTAATTCCTTATTGGCTTGACAATTATACTTGGGCTCCAGAACAGAAATAATTAGGTAAGCTAGTGAAGTGAATGAGTCACTATTGTAGATTATACAATCTAAAATTGTAGATATTTTTTTGATTTCCAGTTCACAACTAAACAGAATATTTTGGTTTATCGAGTGTTAATCATATCATTCACATAATTTTATTTTAAATTAGTTTGTCTCTGACATGTTTTATTATTGTGCTTGAGAAACATTTTACAAACTATTGCTTGAGTTCATGTAATCTGTGTCCATGGTAAGTTATTTTGATGTGTGCCATTTGTCATAGCTATTAAGCCCTATGTAGTAGTAGCTCATTGCGAAATAGTCAAATCACAAGGAGAACATGTCTTGTGTTTATATGTATCTTGAACAAGTGTACACATAGGTAAGTAAAGGCTCAATAGTGTGTGATAAATGCTAATCTTAATTTCAAGGCAGACCAAGTTCTCTACTCAATAATCCAATGTCCACGAAAGTTACTGTCAAAAGGTCGTCATTCCTTGTACCGGGCAGATGACAAGAGCAGCAAAGTCCATCCTATTAGGTCCCCTCACTGGCTACACAGCTAGGCCCGAACTTACAACACAGGCTGCCTTTCCGAACTGCCGTAGTCAGTGTGAGTAAGATCAGAGACTATTATAAGAAGCCTTGATGAACCAAATTTGTTCATCAATAAATACATATAATAATTATATATTATTACGTATATATTTATATATTGTTTTTACCTTAAGCTTCAAATCATTTTCAGAAAGGTTCTCGACACAACTTGTCCCATCAGAAGCATCAAGTACACCCTGAGTTACCTGTTATTATATAAATCTTATAATAATTATTACGTCCATATTAATACTAAAACGTTCAATCATATCAATCCAGGCACCCTGACTTAACACCGTAGTCATTAAAAAGTTTTTATTTTAATTAAATTCTTTATCTTATCTCTCCAAAAAATAATCATTGTTTATACTTAATACATAATATTGTCAAAACCATATCAATATTAAATAAAGAAAGTTTTGTTATTGTACTTGTAGTATTAAGCGGATTTTTACCTGTACTCGAGTTCTAATACATTAGTTAGCTTAATCGAGTTTTAATACATTAGTTAACTTAATCATTGGCTATTGGACTGCTAGTTTCAGCTTTATCCCTGAACTAAAGCAGGACTTCCTCCCTGGTGGCAGCGACTACCTGGCCATTCCTTGTGAAGACTTTGGACGACCAGAACCCCGGTTTACTTGACTCTAATCGGCCAAGCGACACCACAGTAGTTTTGTATTAAAACAAAATTATTCTGATATAACGTAAAATACTTTCAATACCATAGTAACCACTTGCAGAAACTATTAGAGCTGAAGTCCGAATAATCGGCTAGCTAGGGTGGGTGGGTAATTACAGCTTCACTGGTTCGATAATTTCAGAACTATAGAAACAACAACTGAGAACTATGAAATCAAAGTATACTATACTTATAACAATGGTTGGCATGTGCATGAACCGCAAATGGCCGCAAGCGGTCAGCGAGGCTTTACACAAATAAAGTGCACTGAATAGTATCTTCTGAATGTTCGTTTAGGTACTGCTAGGCTCGCACAGTCTCTTAGTCAATAACTCACTCACTCATTCATTCACACACACACACTAAATCACTTACTCACTAAGTATCTCAATCACTCACTCACTCACTCTCTCATTCCTACACTTACACACACTCACTCACTCACTCACTCAAACCCTCATTCCTACACTTACATACACTCACTCACCCACTCATTAATACACTTTGTCAATGAAAATGACCTTCTTTTATGACAGAAAAAAAAACTTTATCTCAAACTATTTTAGTTCCTTAAATTTGCCACTTGTTCTGAATTTTGGCTTAGTCATTATGAAAGAGAAAAGGCAGATACTGTGATGAGCGCTGCTATATGACTATGTCTATTCATTCAGTTACCTGACATTTAGAACCTCGTGATTCACATTAGCAATCAAGTCAGAAAGTCCTGACATTACCATGGTTGGACTATTTGTTGCTGAAAAACGACTTTAGCATACGGGTTGATTTCCAATAGATTGTGTGGACTAGTTTTAATTCTGGAATATAATTTGTGTCATTTGTCAGAATTTAAGAATGGAAATAATTGCAAAAAATTTTCATAACCTTCCATTAGGATCGATTAGTAAGAAAATCAACTATTATAAAGAATACTAACATGACTTGAGTCTAAAATATAGGGATATATAATAATGAGCAGGCTAATAAATTTTCAAGAGAAGCAGAAAACTGTAAAATATAACCTGTGAATATAATTTTTGCTATGTAATATTTCAGCCATATTTGTAATACAATTAGTATGATGTAAAGTTAGCTGTAAAACTCTCAGTGTTAGTTTACCCGAATACTGAGCTTATATTTTAGCAGCTGCATGACAAGCAAGTTTCCATAATTTGTAGGAACCAATAACTAGATACATCAAGTGTCACCTTCATCTCGAACCTAGATATTAACTACCACTGGTGAGCTTACATGGCCACCGGAAGTGGAGAGGCTTATTTTGAAAAAATGCTTTTGGTATAGAATATTTTACCAAATGTCAACTCCTTATTCTTCCCAATAACTCTTACATAGGTACTACATAATTATTTTAACAATAACACAAGCTAACTTAACACTTTATTATTTAATATCACTATTGAATTGTATCCTAATAAATATACATCAAAATTACTTAATTGTAGTAGCTAAATACTGTAAAAGTATCTTCTTCACTTTCGTCATCACTTTCTAGTGGGATTTCATTACTTGTGGTTCACAGACCTAAAAATTCTTGGTTATCTTTCTCACTCGTTTTTCGTTCTTGGTGAAAGAATCAGGGTATATACCATAGCTAGTACAAAAAATCATAAATATGATCTTAATTCTTCATCTCCAACTGTTATGGCGGTCCTGTGTTATAGGAGGCACAACTACCTTCGGACAAAGCAATTAGGATCTAAACCTAGATCGCGCTCCGCAATGAGGATCCAACACGCCCTGACTAACTATAACAGGTCGGTGTTTAAGTTTTATCAACACGTGGAGAATCCCAACAAAAAGAATAAAATGAAGGTTCATATAATATGACACAAAAAGGAAATGACGTAATTGTTCTAGAAGTCCGTATTTCAGCATACACGTGGAAATGGCGATCTGATAAGGCGTAATTGCAGTATTCGGAAAAAATCGAAGTAGATTATATGGAATGTTGGTAAATAATAACATGCTAACAAAACTGAATAATAATAATAATAATAATAATAATAATAATAATTATGATAATTATGTGATGGTGGGGAGATCCACAACATTTCCCCCCATTTAAATAACGCAAACTAATAGTTATGTTTATGTTTGTAGATCATCTTGTCCATCCCAGTTTTGACGAGATAATGCATCAGCGTTTCAATTGAGAGGACCAGGTTGATACTTCACATTGAAAGAATACGGCATCAACTTCATTGCCCAGCGAGCAAGCCGGCCATTACAGAAGTTTGCAGACTGCAGGAACGAGAGAGCCTTGTGGTCTGTCTCAACCACAAATGAAACTGGACGCAAGTAGGGAGCAAAATGAAGGATAGAGTCCACAATCGCTAAGCACTCAAGTTCAGATGCTGAGTAGTTCCGCTCTCTAGGTAGAAGTTTCCGGGACCAGAATGCAATAACAAGTTCATCCCCAC
>WLWD01005421.1_pt1 | contig 23039 bp, 9 predicted proteins | sample 6712731 | NCBI WGS metagenome assembly WLWD01 (sample SAMN12718690, study PRJNA576275) | sponge metagenome | isolation source: marine sponge | host: Mycale hentscheli | place: New Zealand: South Island, Marlborough, Capsize Point | collected 2014-11-01
GATAGTCTGTTTGAGTGAATGTACACAAGAAAGTTGAAGTGTTTCTCATACAACTGAAATGGTACGATGGAAAAATGGTGTGGTGTATATAAACTAGAAGTAGGGATGAGGAAATGTAATACAAAATGAGATGATGATATTTGAATAAAGAGGCACATGTGTAAATAAACAAGAAAGTTGAATGCAATTAAATAAAAGATAAGAGTGGGTAAATGTAGCAAAATAAACATGGGAAAAAACACACTAAGATGACAGAACTTAAATGTAAAATAAAAATTGAGAAAAGTTAGCTTTATTAGAGATATGAGTAATCCTGGACAGAACTTTCACATGCTATAGTTCAGTTCTTGTAATAGTGTAGTGACCAATTCACTACAGCTAGTTTATTCATGCTCTGATCTTGACAGTTGCATGTTAAAGGGTTGGGCAAACACCTGAACCTCACCTTTAAGGAGCCATCATATAACTTGACCTGATTTTGTAGCCCTCTGACAAAGTAAGCAGCCACGACATAATGCTTTGATTTCGCTGAACTACCCAGCCCAGAGGCAGATCTAGGATTATTTATTGAGGGGTTCTTTTCAAGAAGGGATGAGATAGCGAGTGTTTCTTATGGAAAATGTTATATACATATTGTATTTTATACATGATTATATTGTAATATTCATTCACACAATAATTAGCACTATAGTCGAGCTGTCTAGAACTGACATAATGAACAGCTAAAAATCAGGAATGAAATTTAAAACTAAGGACAAAACAACCGCAGACAAAACATTGTCGGTATTATACTTTTACCGGTAAGAAATAGACTAACCAAAGAAGTGAGAGCTCTTTCAGAAAAACAGGGGGACTCATACGACACCAGTCAAGCCCCCCCCCCCTCCCTATATCTGTCCCTGTAGTCAGATAAAATATTAGATGTATTCTCTCTCTTCCACTGGCTTTATTGACAATACAAAAAAAATTAAAATGTTTTGCTGGTACGGAAATCAACCCAGGACTGCTTGGTTAATGTACAAGCTCTCTGCCACTGAGCTATGACAACCAGCCAGCAACCAAACACTTCTATTCTGTATTTATACTGTTAAACTGCTGTGCTACAGTCTTCCCTAAATGGTGCTCACACATAGCAAGGCTGCACTACTAACCCCAAACCGCAAAGCTGTAAGGTAGTCATGTACAGATAAGGACTGCTGGCCAAACATATAGGTAAGTAAATTCACTTGGCTAGCTACAGTTGTAAATTCATGATTTATGTGTGAGTTGTAAGGATCCAGTCAAGTAAAGATAATTACTGATGTGTAGTAATAGGTGTAAGAAGGGCTGTCAACATTCCTTGCTCTTTATTCACGAACAAAAAAAAATGAGCTGCTATTATGTAACAAATGCAATGTGAATAATAATAATAAGCACTATTATATCTGATGTCTCAAATAGCTTTCCATCCAAGTCTGAAAGTCAAGATGAATACCGACGTTCACTTCAGTTTAGGAGGCATATCTGGACATGGAAAAAAAGAGGATGGGGGTTTGATTAGGTGATAGATTAAAACTATGGTTAAAATGCACTGTAAACTAGCTAGTTTTCTCTAATTCGGACATCGGGTCTAATTTACAAACACAATTTAGCTAATGATTATGTATTCAGATAAATCAAAGACTTCACTTAAACCTAAATACTCTGTAAGGCTGTGTGTAGACTATCATATATAAAACTGGGTTATTCTCCTAGGCCCATACTGCATTAATTGAGGAGTTGTTGAGTGCAGTCAGTCAAGCTTTGTATATGTTCGAGTTAGACCATTCAAAAGGTTTCTACCAGATCCCACTGTTTAGTGCCGCTAGGGTCTGTCCAGTGCCGCTAGGGAGAAATCTGCTATATCACTCAAGTTGGAAAGTTTAAGTCTATACCTCTAGTGTTTGCTTTCTTTTTTAAGTCTCTTGTCATCTTGTTCATGTCTATCCTGGTCAGAACACATTTGATGCTACACCATTGACACTAAGACCTTTTGAAGACCCTCTATCACTGCACTAAAGTCTGATGCTGACACAGGTTCAACCATTGAAGAAGTCCTAGAACGATTGGCACGTGAAACCACAGTCAGTTCATTACCTCCTACTGCAACAAGTGGCACGTGGAACCACAGTCAGTCCATCACCCCTACTGCAACTCCTTTGCTTCCACCATTAACCAGAGTATCTACCCTAGTCAATCTGTCGCCTTCCACCTCAACCCCGGCAGATGTCCTACTCTTCCTACTATTCAAACGTGCCTCATCATCGTGAGGAATTTCTTAGGTAGATTTAGACTTAGATAGGTTTAATGAGCCATACTTGGAGTGCACCCTGATATTTTTCTGAACACAGAAGATAGTGGAGACCTTTACAAATAAAGAAGAATACAAGTAAAAAATACAATGATGTACAAGCAACTTATAAATGACAGTAAGTTCTCCAGCTGATCCACTGTCTGATATGAATGTGGAGATTGTATATGCTGATTCCAAGCTCAGATTGCTCTGCTCTTAATATGTCACCAGTAGACTCCTCCACTACTCTGGATGTTGTTCCTTGCAAATTATATTAGTCCCACTAGATAATATACTCTTGATTTCATTTATAGACTTGCAATTCATTCCACTTTAGCAAAATACTTCCTTGGGCGTGGTTACCACTCTGTTATTGCAAATTCCTCCTTGACACACCCTTTACTGTTATCGTTTGGAGTGAACGATCAATACCACTTGATGATGTGAAATCCCTTGTTGGGCATGATTTCAGGTCAAAACATGCCTAAACTGATTGGTCTCCTGACTAGAACACTTTGCAATCAGCTCTGCCTAATAAATTATGATCAAACAATCCTCTGAGTGTGCTTCCATCCCTGTAGTAGACTGGCCACCGCTCTCACTATTCCCTGATAGCTTGTCTATGATTCCTGCACAGACTAGTGTAGCAAATTACTCCACCAAGTTTTCAATTTAGTGATTCAATGTAAGAAGTACTTATTAAAGAACGATACATACACTGAACAATCGAAAAATGAATCATGAATCACACCCTCTTACAAACTCCTGTAATGTTAAACTACTGCTGGACTTTGAGGCTTCACCATTGCTTGCTAGGGTTTTAACCCTAATGACAATGGCTGCATAGGTAACTACTATTTGTCCTTACTTTTTTCTTCACTAAAGACACTCTCTAAACTCAAAAACTTCAGAGGTTGTAAAACGAGTATCCATAACTCCTCATCGAGTGGTCCGATTGATTGGTAAACAGTTCCGTTACAAAAAGATACTTCTTAATTTTTAATTAGCTAATCCAAAATAGCTGTCTTTTGGGGGTCTTGTGGTTACTTTATGTCATAGGTAACTTCAACATTGTATATTTAATGATTTTTTGAAGTGATTGAATCCTGCAGTCGCATTATTACGGCTACATGGTGTGCTGCCACTGTCACTTCCATGGTGGAAAAGTTCGTTAAATTATTCTTAAACTATTGTCAGTTATAAAAGGTTAAAAATCAATCAAGTGGTGTTTTGGCATAATAAAGTTGTGGCTCAAATTGATATTTTTAAATATGTATGTAATAATTCACAATAGAAATGTGTTACTCCCTATCTTATGAGAGACCATTTACTGGGCATGCATTCTTCCACTTACACGACCAACAGTATCTCATTTGGTCATTATTATCTTCAGCAGTATGATTAGTCAAATATTTATTATTAAAAATATTTGTATTATGTCACTTTCTATTTTCAGATTTCTTCGGTCTAAATTATTCATCTGGATTTCATTTTATTTTGACCTCCTCATGTATGCACTCAGCATAAACAAGATATTCATATCACGTAAATGTAGCAAGTGCTGCAGAGTATCCTCCTATCAGAAGCAAATGAATTATCTAATACGAAGAAAAACTAACTGGGAAATGAGACGAAGTATTGTTCTAGCTCCAGAAATGAGTCCAACACAAGATTGCGTTGCTCTTCTATTAGGAGTAGTATTAGTGTGGATTATTTGTAAAAGAAAGGGGAAGCAGCCTTATTTACAGTTTCAGTGGAGAGGTCATCACAACAGCAAGTTGACATTAGCAAGGTATGTGCTAGTTTACACACTAGAACTGTTTTGCAAACATTATGTGTGGTTTTATTTAAATTAGTCCTAGAGTCTCAATGAAAATCAGAAAGTTAATAGTTAAAATTGAGTCTAAATTTAGCACGCTAATTCTAATTAATGCTTTTCTAAGCAAGATATTTGCCAACAATGTGAGGAACATCCAAAAAATGATACTTTCCAAACTACTTCTACTGGCTGGGGATGTGGAGTTGAATCCAGGACCATATGATGCAGGTATTGTATTCCGTCTTTAGTGATAAAAAAGTTATGTATTTTACAGTATGTAATTTACAGTAGAAGTTGTTACACATGAATAATAAGCACTTTCCTATCTAGCTTAATAAGTTTGTAAAAATTACGCAAATAATGCAACAAACTTACCTTATGGGGATGAATAAGCAGATGGACATCATTTTTGAAGAAATATGGTGGGAGTTGTTGTTTAGGTATAACCGCAAGTATATTATACATTATCAAAAATGTCTCAAATTGACTTAAAGACAATTAAGAGGTTCTAGGTGAATACAATACACATCGTTTGAAGCTTGAAATGGCGACAAGGAGATTTTTAAAAGTGGATGAAGTAGATACTAATATTGCTATAAACCTTTATGAAAATACTGAATTACTAATAATGTGCACACTGGTAGAAGCTAAGGAGAAAGAGGGGTGGCAAATTAATTGTGCAGAGTATATCTCATGCTATGTTTACTATGCATTCTGATAACAACATTTTGGCTCAATTTAATTGTCCACTGTATCCCAGAAAACATAACTCTATCGTGCTTAGAAAACACTATAGTTGCTCGAATTGACATTGCAGAAAACTGGTTTTGGAGATGATTAGGCTCTAAGACAATCTTTTAATTTTTGTGATGTTTGGGGAGTAGGTATGCCCTGAGCACATCAATGATTTTATTGTAACCACTTTAGTTTCCTAAAATATAGAGTATGGTATTCATTATATAAACAGCACGACATTATCCATGCTGGCCGTACTGACTCCTACGGCCTTTATACTAATATACTAACCCAAAAACTTTTTTACATACATACATAAATGTGACCGTCTACAGGAAAACCGGGCACAACACGGCGTGCGTAAATATCGAGAAAAGATCGATCGATTTCTTTAAATATGTATTGTTTCAAGTTGACGAAGGGAACAGTTAGGTCTATTATAGTGGGAATGACTTAAGCTACGACGATAAAACTTGGAGAGCTCAATATCTGGATGCTGACAACTCTGTAAGTGCAAAAAATTTTTCGAAGGGTGCCGCGTTGTGCCCTGTTTTCCTGTAGACAGTCACAAATGTGTGTACAATACGAAAAATTCCTGTGTGACTAGGTATACTCATTTTCTCAGTTTTTATTCGAATGCACTAGTCTTATTAAATAAAACAAATAGACGTTTCGACCACTCTACAGTGGCCATCATCAGTGTAATGGTAATATTTGATACAAAAAAGAATGACCTTAGGATGTAAATGCTGTGTTACTTTAATAACATGTTTATTTTTGACTTGTCCCTAGGGCTTAGGTGATAAGGGCATTGTACACTTCAGGCAGTGGTCCATTTTCCCTGTTGATTGTGTTGCTGGTCTTTTTAATATACCAAGATTCAAGCAAACACCTCTGGGTCCAGTTCTGCTGACAGTCTATAACTTTCACATTGCTCCAATCAATCTGATGGTTCCTTCTTATTGCATGCTCTGCCACAGCTGAAGTGTTGTATATGGCATCAAAGGAAGTCAAGGCTCTTTGGTGCTCCTTCACTCTGTGCTGCAGTGTGCGTCCTGTCTGGCCAATATATACCTCTTTGCAGGTACCACAAGTGATTTTGTAGACAACGCCATTCCTTTGATTTATCTGGATGGGAGTTTTCGGATGTACAAGTAGTTGCCTGAGAGTTTTGTGAGGTCTGAAGCAGGTTCTTATATTAAGAGGAGTCAATATCCTTCTGATACTCTCAGATACATTTCTTATATATGGGAGTACTACGGTTGCAACTGGTTGTCTGTCCTCCATAATGCTATTCCTTGCACTATTTGTGCTCATCTTTTTTGATATTCTTTCTATCATCTTTAGTGGATAGCCATTTTGTCTCAAAGCTTGAGTGACATGTTCTTCTTCTTTGACTCTATCTAGATGGAAACTGCAGATCTTTTTTGCCCTATGGAAGAGTGTAGTAGCCACAGCTCTCTTGTGTTCCATGGGGTGATGAGAATCAAAGGACAAATACTTGTCTGGAATCAAACAAGCAATTATCCTTCCTGGACACTACGATTCACCACCATGAAGATGGTAGTCTCAGCACCACTGTCTACAGAAAGCCAACACAGACAGACAAGTATTTGTCCTTTGATTCTCATCACCCCATGGAACACAAGAGAGCTGTGGCTACTACACTCTTCCATAGGGCAAAAAAGATCTGCAGTTTCCATCTAGATAGAGTCAAAGAAGAAGAACATGTCACTCAAGCTTTGAGACAAAATGGCTATCCACTAAAGATGATAGAAAGAATATCTAAAAAGATGAGCACAAATAGTGCAAGGAATAGCATTATGGAGGACAGACAACCAGTTGCAACCGTAGTACTTCCATATATAAGAAATGTATCTGAGAGTATCAGAAGGATATTGACTCCTCTTAATATAAGAACCTGCTTCAGACCTCACAAAACTCTCAGGCAACTACTTGTACATCCGAAAACTCCCATCCAGATAAATCAAAGGAATGGCGTTGTCTACAAAATCACTTGTGGTACCTGCAAAGAGGTATATATTGGCCAGACAGGACGCACACTGCAGCACAGAGTGAAGGAGCACCAAAGAGCCTTGACTTCCTTTGATGCCATATACAACACTTCAGCTGTGGCAGAGCATGCAATAAGAAGGAACCATCAGATTGATTGGAGCAATGTGAAAGTTATAGACTGTCAGCAGAACTGGACCCAGAGGTGTTTGCTTGAATCTTGGTATATTAAAAAGACCAGCAACACAATCAACAGGGAAAATGGACCACTGCCTGAAGTGTACAATGCCCTTATCACCTAAGCCCTAGGGACAAGTCAAAATAAACATGTTATTAAAGTCACACAGCATTTACATCCTAAGGTCATTCTTTTTTGTATCAAATATTACCATTACACTGATGATGGCCACTGTAGAGTGGTCGAAACGTCTATTTGTTTTATTTAATAAGACTAGTGCATTCGAATAAAAACTGAGAAAATGTGTGTACAATACTTATGCATTCTTGTGTTTACTTGATAATCTTATATTGAACCTTCACATGATATTGTATTCTATTGCATGTTCTTTACTAATGTTTTATACACACTGTAGTTGTACTGGCTAATTTGGTAAAGGATCTAGCTTCAGTGAAGTCCAAGTATATGGAGTTTGGTGTTCAACTTGGAATTCCTATGGGCACCATTGAAGGTTTTAAAGTGGACTACAACAACGACTCTGGGAAAATATTTCATCAAATAATGCATTACTTGTTGACTAACACTCCTAAAAGTTTGTGGTTTGAGAAAGTGTGTTCAGCACTAGAAGGAGTTGACAATAAAGTTTTAGCAAATACTATCAAATCAACTTATATGAAGACTTCACAAACAGGTAAAAGTTATCTATTTAGTCAACCATTTCAAAGGAAATTCAACTTCACCTATGAGTATTGACTTACATTTATGTATGCTACATTTACACTGATGCCATTAAATGTGTGTGAGAGTTACATAAGGATAGTAGTATGGCAATAGTATGAGATAGGACAGGTGAGTTCTAGAGATCACTGATCAGTCTTAACGCATCAAAATACTTGATCTAATAGGAAGAAATTATAATATGTGACAGAAGCTTTACTTATACAGATTATCTCTGAAAAATATAGAAACAACTTCCAGAATTCTCATTTTTTATATTTTGTTTTCTAATTGGAAAGAATAGAACTCCTACTACCCACCTTGCAATCATGTTTAACATCGAGAAACTAATGTTATTAATCCTCAGCATACATGTGCAAGAAAGCGATAGACGGTTATAGTAGTCCTCCTGTCCGTCTGTCTTTCTGTTTGTCTATCACTCTGATTTTGAAGATTACTGACAATTAACTGCTGGTTTAGATTTCAACTTACTCAGAACAGCAAAAGACCATTTCTTGTGTACTTATTGAATTTCAGGCTGATATGAGAAAAAAACCCATGAAGCTATTACCTCCAAGTAGGTACTAGCTTGTCCCTTTCAACAAATTATAATCATGTGAGCTAATAATTTCTTATTTAAGAACTAGTGTAATAACTAGTAAATGTTGTACCTTTTGTGCTTCATTACTTTGTTAATTGTGAACGGGTCTGGGAAAAAAGGACCTTACGGTGTGAAAATTGAAATTGAGATATTGGCGCCAGAAATAAATCATCAAAAAAATAATATCTCCAATTTTTTTTTATTTTTTATTTTGCAGAATTAGTTTTAGTAACCCTTACTGTACGTCTATATCAAATTTCAAATTTCAAACAACTTAAAGACCCCAACCGTGTCATGAAAGACAAGCATTTTTATATTCTCTCATTCTCGAAATACGATAAACGGGTGGTTTCAAACTAGCAGCTTAAAAAAAAACGGCATAGCTTTGACGCTATTGCATGCACTCTACAGCTTACCTCTGACTGAAAGTTTACCACTATATCCAGTAGAGTAATCAAGGATTCCGACAAGTCAGGATGTGAGAGCTACTAATGCTAAAAAGAACTTCACGCAAAATTTCATTAGTCGCCGTTGAAAGTGGCTGCAAGATTTAATTGTGCATGCAGAGAATGCCGTTAAGTTTACAGAAACATCAATTATACCGGAAGTTGCAATTCAATTTATGTTTTCTCGATTTCCGGAAAGCAGCCCAGTTCAACTTCCAGTTTCTCTGAGCATCAAAGGTTTTACCTTCCAGTATTTTAGCTCGTAATGGAGGACAAATGTAGCTTGCTATTAGCATAAAAAAACTTCTTTTTTTTTGGTTTGCACCATAGGTCTGTTATCCTAGTCCCACTCACAATTATTTAGTAAATATTTATTTACATTTGTAATGACAGAAGAACAGTTCAGCATGTGATTAAAATGAGCTTGAGATTAGACTTTGAAATGCTATAGAAAGTATAACTTTTATTGGCGAGCGAGGGATACGAGCAAGACACTCTCAGGGGTAACACAATTGAAAATCTGGGATATCTTTTTGTTTGTTATGTACGTGTGGACGTATGTATGCCATTTTGTACTTTGACCCTCACGTTTTTGTGTTTGCTTCATGGTCTACCCATTCCCAAGCCTCGACTAAACAGAATCTTTCGGTTAAGCGATCCAGTATCAGTCAATAAAATTTAATTGTTTACCTCTTTGTACTACGTTGCTTATCAATGCCACAAGACACACTTAGGCCTTAAAACACACTATTAGACTCAACACTGTGCAGTAATTCTTTCAGAACTTCTTGTTTTTTCATGCTGCAAAATGTTACGGCAAAAATTAGTATGGTATTGGGACTGTTTACCAGACGTATTTTCAAAACTCGGCCGTCAATAGTAGCTTTGAAAGTGCTTGTTGTCAAAATCTACTGGTAACTCAGATAGTCAGAATGTGATATTAGAGACTACAGAAAGTGCCTGTACTCGGGAAGTTGAGGTAAGAAAGTAGTTCTGTACTTGTTAGATAAAGTGTGGTCACATCGGCTATGTACTTATACTTTTTAAATGGACTGATAGATTCTTCTTAAGTGTTTTGTTTGCTTGCTCACCATTTGTGCTCAAGCGTATCACTAGTATATAATATATTACTAAGATCATGTATTTTTAGAGCCTGATACTACAAGAATTTCACACAACATAATGTCATTTGAAACTACATCAAGTTCTAAAGAAAGAGATGACAATTTTGTACCAAGCTCAACGTCTCCTTCAAAGGATGAAGAAATTCTCCACAGCGAGGGTTAGTAGTAGTAGTTGAAGATATGATAATTAGAAGATACATCCAGGTAGCCATGATAGCTAGATTACAACATAATTTTGTATGCTTAATATAGACATAAAATTACAGGAAATCTATGAATTTAGAATAAATTCTGAGTAACGGACTTGATGATGATATTGGTCACTAAAGTCGACAGGCATGCAATGAATTTTAATGGAATGGGCTCATATAGGTTATTATAGTGTGTCCAAGTTAGGTTGACATAAAAACTTTGACAGTTTTAACAGAGATAGTTGCACATCTGAAGTTTACCCAGTTTAAAATCTCGTGCTGGAGCAAGTTAAAATGTCAACTCAATATGCTCCAAAATCGAAGGGTCATGCAAGTCCAGACTCAATACAAAGTTTATAAAAATAGGGAAAAAAAACAATTTCCACTTTACATGTGCCCGAATTTAGTCATGCAGTTTGGCTCAATTGATCACATGAAAAAGTTTTCCTTAAGCTCGTTAAAGAGAGCTTGTCTCTTCTCAAGTGGCTGCTTTTGCTTTTTTAGCCTTTTGCTTCGTTCCAGTCTGAGCCGAGTGCACATGTACACAGAAACGTGCTAGACGGAGTCATGTGTTGTAGCTCAAGGGCTCAGTACGGTGTGATGTGTAGGTAGATTTAATTGTCTGTTTGTGATGCCAACTTTTTGGCCTATATTTAGCATGACTTGGATGTAAGAAAACACCTTTCTTTTATAGACCATAATTCTTCAAAATAATATGCTTGTCGGTCAGTGATAATAATGATGATGACAGTGATGTGTGTATTCATGAATAATTCATGAACTAAATGGTAAGTAAAAAATCCTCATTTGCTGAATGGAAAGCATAATCACATTCAGTAGAAGGTGAGAAAATGAGGGCTATTGTACCAAACAGCAGGTGGAGTCAACGAGGATAAACAAAGCAGTTTCAAAAGATAATGCAAAACTTTCACAAAGGATAGTGGAAGTTTTAAAACACAAAAGTTTCAGAAGGGAAGGCAAAACTTTTACAGAGCATACATTATAAGTCCCCACAAAGCCAGTTCACAATCATGATAGAAGGACAGAGAGCCTGAGAAGCAGGAGAGATAGACAGAGGAGGAGAAGGGACTCCATGGCTCAAGAAGAAGGAGCTGAAAAAGAAAAGGAATGGTATAAGAATGCGAGATAGTTCAGGAAGAAAGAGAAGGAGAGGGAAACTGATGTGACTAAATCAAGCTGTAGAAGATAGTTATAATGGATAAAAAATTCTTATGCTACAGAAAGTTATTACATCGAGTGCTACTGTTTGGTAGGATACTTGCTATTGTATGTCCAAGTTGAGTTGGCAATAAAAATTTGAATAACTACACCCGAGTAACCGCCCTCTTATAATGTTAACATTAATTTACTCGCACGTCAATTGTTATTGCTAATGGGGGTGCAGGGGGGGAAATTTCCCCCCCAAAGTCCTCAACTTCTCCCCCCCCCCTCCCAAATTCCTCAACTCCCTGTCCAAATGAAAATATTCAGATAGATGATGTCATCTTAAAATAATTGTGAGTGGAGAAAATTGTGAGTGTGTGCAAAAGTTTAAATGGCAAGTCTGCGCTTTTTCTGGTTCTTCCAGTGTTCTACCATTGTTTCTAGCTCTCTATAACTTAATTTCTCAGGACCTTCAATGCAAACTCGCATAGCTTGATCAAGAGTTTCTTCACTGAGCCTGCTTCTCAACCTTGTCTTTACAAGCTTCATGTCACTAAAGCTTCTTCCCCCCCAAACCAAAAATCCTAGATGAAACCATGACTAAATGCATTCCTCATTTACCATATGCTCATGATTGGGCTCAACTTGGACATACTATAGCTATTACTATGGTGGTCATAGACCAGTGCACCTGAAGCCAGCTGTTCTTACGGTCCCATCAATGCAACATGATAAGTTGGCTATGACTGTAATGTCAATTCAAACTCTGAAGCTGCATCTGATATAATACACAATGTTAACAGCAAGATTTCTAGAGGGTACACTTACTGTTTATATCCTGGTGGGTGATTTGCATGCAGCATAGACAGCCAGCATCTAAACCTATGTCTCTGTTAAACTTGTTGTTGTCGGGTGTCATCTGTATGTGTAGAGCTTCCTTGATCTTTAACACACGATTCTTACTGGTTCTGTCTACAACTCTCACAGCTGCAACCTCAATGTACACATCAGTGTCTCCTGCATCAATTACTGTAGGATCGCTGTAACCAGGATTTCTTAGAGTTATAGCATAGTAGTCACTCAAGGTGTTCCCAGGTGACAGACTCACGCAGTCCACTTGCAGCGTAGACCAGATTCTGATTGACTTAGACATGGTCTAGCATTGAGACTTTCTTGTGTCAAACATTGTGGTGAATCATCATGAATTTGCAAATCTTGGAAACAGGTTAGCTAGCTTAATGTATACATTGGGTGTGGCACTTTGACCAGAATATGCAAGCTCAATCTTATCAGGAGAGTGGAAACCAAACAAACTTCTTGTAGCAAGATGCTGATCGTGTACAACCTACTGTCTCTCTGGAGCGCATTCTTGGTGCAGGTTCAAGGTCAGAATAATGATGGCTGGCTTGTTAATTTTCAATTTGCTTCTACTGCCAAGGCTAGTTCTCTTTAGGATGTCTAAATTTGATATATCTACAAGTTGACAATCGCATGAAGATATTTGCCGTGTGGTCTGAGCTAGGTAGAAGTATTCTCTTCAAGTCTATCCAATTTTTGTCATATCACCATTAAATAACATCTTTGTTTCTTTTCTGTTCTCTCGTAATGAACATTTTTAATATACTAATGTTAATGAAACAAACTTAAACTGAGATTAGTTTGATAACATTGGCTATGTGCTTACTCTCTTAAAGAACAATGTAATATTTAATTGAATCCTAAGATGAGATCTGTTGTTTAATATAGTTAGCAAATATCATGAGCACACAAAGTTACTTATATAAATAGCTATTTACTTTAAAAATAGTATTTTATGAGATGTAAAATTAGTACTGTGATGCTATAATTGATTTAAGGTGATACAACTAATGTAAAATCATTGTAACCAAATTGTATTGGTATTAATATACATTTCCAGTTTTAGTTATTAACCTAGATTTAGATTTGGACTACAAGCATACTAAACAATGTTATAATACAATTCAATTACATTCTATTATTTGTAGAAAACTACACAATATTATTATTCGAGCTCTTCGTCCAGATGATAATATTCATAAATCTGAGCTACAAAAAGATACAATAAAGATAATTGATGAATTCAGTCAAATTCGTGATGGCTTACACAAACACATTAAATCTAATACAGAGGCCATTGATGACCTACGATGGACTCTAAAAGATTGGTTACACTGTGGAACTATTGAGAAAAATGATCGTTTTCAAAATGTCACCAGAGATGCTTTGGAAGATTTTAATTTCAGTAGATTATGGTGCATATTCTCCAGCTACTGTTCTTTCTTTAATTTCAGGCTCCTTGAACGTGTTATATCAAATACAGATTATGAACGTGGAATGTTAATGATAGATAAATACAAGACGAAATTTGCTGATTACGTCAAGAGAAGATTAACTCAGTGTCCATCAAACATCGGGATGAAAGGGAAAGATCACATTGAATTGTTTGTTAAACTTGACAAGCCTTATGCCAATTGTAGAATGGAACATCTGAAGAAACTTGGTGAAGACATTTGTGAGATACTCAAAGCTGAGCCAGAGAAGCTACAATTAGAAGGAGTTCAGAATGGCTGTATTTGTGTTACTTTTCACTTACACAAGTCAGCAATACCAGATGGTTTCTCTTTAACAAGACAGCAAATTCAGCAACTTATTAGTCTTCGATATGATACTGCTAAAATACTGAAGTTAGTTTGTGGAAGAGAACATTATCCCATTAATGCTCCACATGTCAGTAAGTCAGATTCGTAAATATTTACACTGTAAATTATTGCACTTTACATTCTAGCTTAAGTTAATCATGGTAATATCCTTTGTATATAGAGAATGATTCAAATAACTGGTATGAAACTAAAGTGCCAAGTCAGGTAAGATCTATTGCTTAATTTTATATAAATTCTTCTTTCTAGAAGAAAATTTTTTTAATGTTTTCTTAGAAAGAACTTACAGCATCTGTGTATGAATTTGAACATGTGTGCCATAAACATTCAATGATACTTAAATGTCACTCAAAAATGCACATGGCCGCATCCAATGGAAATCTAGAAGCTTTAAAGAATTTAATTAAAGCATCAGATTACTCTGTCACTCAATTAGATGAAGATGGGAATGCAGCAATACACTGTGCTGCACTGAATGGACATTTAACTATAGTCAAATATCTCATAGAAGAATGTCAGGTGGATCACACTACAATAAATGCTAATAAATGCTCACCTCTTCATCTGGCTGCTACAAGAGGGAATTTAGACGTGATTGAATATCTTGTGAAAGAGAAAGATCTTGATCCATTATCTCCAGATATTTATGGGTGGACTCCAGTACATTATGCCACTGCAGCAGGTCATTTGGAAGTAGTTCAGATGTTATCAAAAAGTCCAGATAATAGACAACACTTGATGGAGAATACACTAAGTTACAAAAGCATTGAATACAATATTGCACACATTGCCATTAATGAAGGACATTTAAGTTTAACTGATTACTTTATGTCTGTCAATACATCCATAGAAGATGATTCTTTGTCCTTGTTATTATCAGTTTATCACTTCAGTATAATGAAGTATCTTTTAGAAACCTTCAAATACACTCAATTGAGTAAACAGTGTGCTCTATTTACTGCATCTGCTACAGGCAAAGTAGACTCAGTTGAGTATTTAATTGATACTCACAATTGTGACCCTTCTTTAAGAAATGATCTTGGTAATACTCCACTTCATGTGGCAGCAGCTCATGGACAACTCAATGTAGTAAAGTTCCTTATTGAGGAAGAAGTCTGTGACCCAAATGTAGTAAATGAATGCGGATCAACTCCTCTTCATTCATCTAGTGAAATGGGACATACAGCAGTAGTCAAGTATCTAGTAGAATCACATTATTGTAGTCCCTATGAGAAAACTCTGAATCGTGACTTACCAATACATAGTGCAACTGTACGTGGACAACTTCAGGTTATAAAATATTTTATTGAAGACATGCGTATTGATCCAACTGTAAAAGGAGAAAATGAATGGACAATTCTACATTACGCTTGTCATAGTGGCATAGTTGAAGTAGTAAAGTATATTATTGACAATCAGTATGTGGATCCTATGGTTAGGTGTAAAAAAGATATGTTACCCATACATGTAGCAGTCTGCAATAGTAGACTATCAGTCTTAAAATATTTCCTTGAAGACTTAAAGTTTGATCCAAATATTAAGGGGCAGTATGCTTCGAGTCTTTTACATTACGCCAGTTTAAGTGGACAGTTGCATATTATCAAGTATCTCATTGAAAACCAGTACATTAATCCTATGACAAGAAGTTCACGTGATGATACTGCATTACAAATAGCATCATTTTATGGAGAGTTACCTACAGTTAAGTACTTCATAGAGACTTTACATCAGGATCCATTTATTAGAGGAAGGATGGAAAGGACACTTCTACACTTTGCTAGTGAAGGTGGTCACTTGCTTGTAGTCAAGTATTTAGTAGAAATTCATCATTTAGATCCTCTAACTCCAGAGACAAACAATGACACATGTCTCCATATGGCAGCGATAAATGAAAAATTGAATATCCTAAAATATTTTATTGTGGACCAAGAACATAGTCCAAATGTCATGGGATGTAATAACTGCACTATTCTACATGTGGCATGTGAATGTGGACATATAGAAATGGTCAAGTTTTTACTACAAAATTCCGCGGATGTCACAGCTACTAACAGATACAACAATACCCCAATTCATGTAGCAGTAAAAAATAATCAATACAATATTGTGAAATACTTCATAGAAGAAATAAACATTGATCCTAATGTCACTGATGAGTATGAAAATACTCTCTTGCACTCTGCTAGTGATAAGGGTTTGCTAGATATAGCCCAATATTTAATAGAGGCTTGCCATTGCGATCCAATGGCTACTAATTTATATAGCCATACTCCTCTTCACCTAGCTGCTATGAGTGGAAAACTTGAAATTGTTAAATACTTCATAGACAACTTGAACCGTTCCCCAAATGTTAGAGGTCAGAATGGTGAGACACTCCTTCACATGGCCAGTGCTGGTGGTCACCTTGATGTAATTCAATACTTAATAGAGTTCCAACATTGCTATCCAATGATCACAGACAACTTCAATCAAATGCCGCTGGATTTAGCAGAGCAGTATGACCATTCCCATGTTGTCAGTTACTTGCTAGAGAACTTGGAGTACTTTATGACTATGAAGAATTCAGAATCAGATACTCAGTCATCTAGTGGCATTTTGAAGGACACATTTCCCAATACTGAAATTGAAGCTACTAGAGATACTTCTTCCTCACAGCTTCCAAATTCTCGATCACAATATAAAGAACATGATGCTAGTGATATTCTATATAATGTTTCTACATCAATAGAGCGCTCTAGTGATAATATTAATCCATTGTATGAGAAAACCAGCAGTACTGAGGATTACACTGAAAAGCCAGATAGTGTTCGAACCCCCTAAAATATGAATATTCTTCTTTAGCAAGTAGACAACATTTTCTGTAATGTAGTATATAATATTCGTTCATTGACTGCCGTTTTAATAAACAAGTGTTTTGGCCAGTTCCTCAATAAGTTATTGTGTTGCCATTTTCTTTAAACATTACATCATAAAAGTTGCACAAAATGGTGGTAACTATTGACAGATATCAATATAGCTTATTGAGGTTTAAGCTCTAAATTGGCAAAAGGTCAATTATTTGTATGCTTTGCTGCAAGTCTTTCTGAATGTGTTTAGTTGACTTACAAGACTAAAGTTTTCAGAATGGCAATTAATTAATTAATTAATTAATTGTAATGTGATTTATAAAGGTAAAACATTAGGATGTTTTTATATTATATGTTGTCGTGATGACATGCTAAGATTTGGAGAAGAAACGTGTAATACATAAGTATTGAGTGTACGTGAAGATTTTCTCTGTCTGAAAACTGTTAAGAGTCACATCAAAAACTCTCCCTACTAGACTATAACTGTGGTAAGCTTTTTGTATTATAAGTAACAATGTTATCATATTATACAGTTTAGAGTAGCTGCTCCATTACCTACCTGAGAAGAACTTGCAACAATTGATGGATAAAAATCTCACTGGCACACATTGTAAATAGTATAATAGTCCTTGACTGAACATTACATTGTATAGACTACCAGCTATTTTACCATCAATTTAAAGAAGTCAAACAATATACATCCTACTCTGAATTGCTATATATAATTTCCTTTTTGTACTTCTTATTTACATATAGCTACATGTATTTATAAGCAGCTAATGTATAGCTTAGTGGGAGGGTTGACCTATAAGTACTTTAATACTACTTTAAGTGCCTGTCCTACTTGTAATATTGAATCAAAACAATTATGCAAGAAATCTTCTTTCAAATACTGGTACTCATTGGAGTTGCATACTTAAATTTACAATAATAAATATATATTATTATGATTTGATGGTATATAATAAAAACTGTATAGCTTAGAATAGCTAACACTCTCAGAGTGTGATCAGCTAGAAGTCAACATTCCTACACTCTCTCAAAGTGTGATCAGCCAATAGTCGATTCCTAACATAATCTGTTTTAGAACAAGATCAGATACATGTTATACAAAATGTGCTTCTCCCAGATGAGCTAAGTAAAATGAAGTCAGGTGAATGGTGAAGTTGAGTGTTGTCATACAGTATATGTCTTACTTGTCCTTACCCACCTGACACTTCATTCTACCCCATAATATTAACTCCATTGTTAAGAGACTCTTATTCACATCTGTTAAATTAATTTATCAAGCATTATTTCTGACAAAAAACTTGACAGTTTTTCTTCAGAGAGTTAAAAGTTATATGAAGCTTCTTGTAGAGTATAGGGTAAGTCTCATTCTTATGAACAAATAGGTGTAGAGAAGCAAATTGTCCGGTAGTAATACAAGTAAGCTTGTACTATCCTTATAGAGTTTATATAATCAACAGCTACATTGTTATGTTGCTTTGATAAGTAAACAATTTATGACCTGCAAGCATTCATGTCATGTGAAGGCTAACAGGATATATTGCGAGGCATGAATTACTTGACATAACAGACAGAAATGATGGCAACTACATATCCTCATTAGATGTATTCTCTCTCATTCACAGGCAGAAAGAATACATCTAGTGGGTAAAGTAAGGCTGAGAAAGAATTTGTGAACTACCTACCCTATAGCATAAAGTACAGGAATACAAATGCAATACCTCTGTCAGTCAGTGTCCCTCATGTGTGTCCCACACATCAGTGTCTCACACACCAGAGTCCCACACATCGGTGTTTCACACATCGGTGTTTCACACATCAGTGTCCCACACATGTGTGTCCCACACATCAGTGTCCCACACATCAGTGTCCCACACATCAGTGTCCCACACATCAGTGTCCCACACACCAGTGTCCCACACATCGGTATCCCGCACATCCTGTCTTAATACTGTATTTTTGAACTTGTCTAGCAAACTTTCGAGTTCAACTTCTTCGACTTGATTTGTCTGATTTGTAAGCCTTTTGCCCAATCTTGATCAAAAAATGCCTGAATCCAATCTCAGCCAAACAATGATGGACAATTTCATTTTGCTATGAAAAGTATCAGGTCCGTTGTCACACCTTCCACTGAAGCATTCACGGTAGCTTGACCAGAGAGCTCCAAAGTTGTCCAATAGCTGATCGCAACTTCTTTGTTGTTGGCTGTGTTTGAACAGGACATTTCTCCTGTGATGTGACAGTTACTGCCGCTCCAGTATAGATTTCCATTTGCACTGGCTACTTGCCTTCTCTACTAGTATATTGTTCTTGAGCAATATGTTTAATCCTGATATTTCATTCTCACTAGAAGGTTTTTCTTCCTCCTTGATTTGCTTTTGGGATTGTGACCTGGAAGTTTTTCTTGCCACATACTTGGATCGGCAAGCTTCTTATTGTGACCTTCTTTACCACACTTAAAACACTGTGCAGTCTAAAACCTGCACTGCTCAGGAGTATGGCCTTGTCTTCCACAGTAATAGCAGCTATGCTTGTTTGTAGCTTGTGGCCTCCTCCTTTCTTTCTGAAGGTTGTTTACTCTTTGGGTTCTTGTTTCTGACCCATGTGAGCACTATCCATTTCTGCCATTTCCATATAATATCACATGCTTTTTCACAACCATCTGTGAGCACGAGGTCAATCTCCTTCAGGGGCTCTTTCCTTATAGTTTCACTTGCAAGTCCACAAACTAGCCTGTCTCTCAACTCTGGCTCCAAGAAATTGTCAAATTTACAACCCTTAGCTAGTCTTTGAAGCGCTGCCAAATACTCCGGTACTGTCTCTCCCATCTGTTGACTGCGCTGGTGGAAACGGTAAGTCTCCACTATCACTGTCGGGGCTGGCTGCAGATGATTTTACGGCTTGCTAACTCGTAAAAGATCTTGGTGTAAGAAGTATAGCCACTTTTTTTCTATCATAGTAGACTCCGTTGGCAGCCTATATCTCCTTTAGGTTTTAGCATCAAACTTTTGCCATTGTTTAGCATTATTGTTGTGTATCTTTCTGTATTATTAATTGAACAAGGCTCCACGGAGCAAAAACATCTTGATTAAATTCAACATCAGAAATCTTTGAATATATACCACATACATTTCCGTTTAGTTAATCCAAATGAAATATCATGATTAAAATGCTGAACTTTATTACGCAAAGGCATGCAAACCACAACTGCATGAGCAATTCTCCCACTGGTGGTTGTCCATCACATTAATATTCCTTCTACTATAAAGCATCGCTTTTCCCTTTTCTCAACCCATGACCACAACTGTGCTATGGAATCATCTAGATGCAAACCTATCAAGTCTGCTGTAGAATATCCATCAAACTTTATTGTTGGGACATCAAGGAGTGTGGAAATTGACTTAGCTGTTTAGGTATAGTGCCATCACAAGATAAAAATATCATCAGCAGCTGGTGGAAAATAATTTGAATTTGGTACAATATCTTCACAGGAAATGAATCTGCAGCATGTAAACTGGATGTATTAGAGTTATCATGCCCTAACACGGGATTAAGCTCATAAGACTCAACACCGTCAGAACTATCAAGTGCAGAAGAATTACAGCCTTCCAATACTTGCTGTATTTCATGCTCATGCTCCTCCCTTTCCTATGATTTGGATTGAGCATGTGTTAAAAACACATTCTTGGGCAGATTCGGGGTAAGTACTATATGATACCTAATTTTTCATGATAAAATATCTTCAAGATTTTGCATCTTGATTATGACATCCTAATATAATAGCTGTGGGCAAACAGGCCAGCACGCATTGATTTAATCCAATGAAGTGAAGATCATAGGATACAGAATAAAATAGCAGTAAATTCCAGCAAAGCACCTAACTAAATAGATAGCTACTAGCTATAGTAAAGAAGTCAAGCACTTGCTGATTTCAACTGATTAAATGAAGACTATATACAATAAAAAAAAAAACACATGATGATAACTGCCAGCATTCAATATACCACTTGGATAATAGAGAAATGAGCTGGAGTCCAGACCTGCATGGAGGCATCTATGCATTGTTGCAGTATGTGTGGCACACCTGTACAGAACTATCCTCAAGCACAGCCTAATAAACTTAATTCTCTAGCTGTACTTGATCTACTCAATTAGTGACTGCATAACAGTAATAAATTGTTCAACTTAGCTACAATATTTTAGTTCCTTTATTACTTGTAATTTATATACCCCTGTTAAGTAACTAGAGCCATAACTGCCACCTGGTTTGTTTCATGGTTGTCAACTACTAGTAGAGATACAATACTTAAGAGCTAGCTTATGAAAATGAGAGGTAAGAGCCTATTCATGAGGAGGAGACAGTCCAAGACATGTAGATTTAGATGTTGATCAAGCAGGCCAAATTTACCCCCCCCCCCCACAAAATAATAAGCAAACAATTATAACTAACCACTACAAATTGAGGAAGTTATCAACTGTCACAATGAACCACCAAGAGTACAACCCTCAACTTTACTATACACTAGCTATGTTTACAAGTTGTTATAAACCTGCCTCACCGTGCCTCTGCGTCCCCCCCCCCCAAATAGTAGGGAAGTGAAGCAGAAAAAGACCATCCAATATTAATTGCCTTAGTTTGTTTAATTGAATTTGTATTAAAATGTATTTATTGCTTGTTCCATTGATAATTATGGGACTTATGTGAATGAATATAATTAGTATTGAAGTGCGTACATCTGAAACTGCATTGTGAGACCCACTATTACATCAACAAATTCCATATGCTCTGATGTTGCTATTTGTTGCTGCAGTGTTTACACATAAAAAACAAAAACAAAATTATATTTTTTGTTCATAACTCAAAGTGAATTATGCAAAAAGTGGAAGGTGATATTCTGCAAGTCACTTTACCGCTTTGGGGGGACAATTTGCACAGGAACATTTTTGTGTTTGGGCTATCATTGTACAACATTGCAACTTTACTTAATGCCTGGTGTGAGACGGAAGCGGTCTGTTGCGCAATGGCACCCTTAATTAGATTGGATTGTGGCGGTGGGCGCGGTATACTTATAAAACGGAAGCGGTCCGCGCCCTTAATTCCTCAACTCCTAAACTGTAGCAACGAGAGAACTAAAAGGTAAGAGAATGTGAAATTATCTTAGCCAGCCCTTTGTTAGGTCGGGGGTGGATGGAGTGGGACTGTGAAGGGAGTTTGTGAGACCTGCCAGCACTGTCTTAACTTGCCTAATACTAGTGGTATATCCTTGTGCAAGTGGTTCAAATCTGATAAAAGTTGATTTTGTAAGCAAACATATCAAAATGACTACATTTATTTAGTTTGAAGTTAATGTCTTAGCTCCTATTCACCTAGTTTGCCTGGAGTTAATGTCTTAGCTCCTATTCACCTGGTTTGCCTGGAGTTAATGTCTTAGCCCCTATTCACCTAGTTTGCCTGGAGTTAATGTCTTAGCTACTATTCACCTAGTTTGTCTGGAGTTAATGTCTTAGCTCCTATTCACCTTGTTTGCCTGGAGTTAATGTCTTAGCTCCTATTCACCTAGTTTGCCTGGAGTTAATGTCTTAGCTCCTATTCACCTAGTTTGTCTGGAGTTAATGTCTTAGCTCCTATTCACCTAGTTTGTCTGGAGTTAATGTCTTAGCTCCTATTCACCTAGTTTGTCTGGAGTTAATGTCTTAGTTCCTATTCACCTAGTTTGCCTGGAGTTAATGTCTTAGCTCCTATTCACCTAGTTTGCCTGGAGTTAATGTCTTAGCTCCTATTCACCTAGTTTGCCTGGAGTTAATGTCTTAGCTACTATTCACCTAGTTTGCCTGGAGTTAATGTCTTAGCTCCTATTCACCTAGTTTGCCTGGAGTTAATGTCTTAGCTCCTATTCACCTAGTTTGCCTGGAGTTAATGTCTTAGCTCCTATTCACCTAGTTTGCCTGGAGTTAATGTCTTAGCCCCTATTCACCTAGTTTGCCTAGAGTTAATGTCTTAGCGCCTATTCACCTAGTTATCTCCTCACATCTCTCTGTACTATTGTGCACAGCTATTAATAACATTTACTAGGCTTTTGTAAGTCCACAAGAAGCTGGAATGGCTAATCTATTTGGATATCGGATGGGCATATGAATAAATTCATTATGTGATTATCCTATAATTTGAACTCCATCAGTCATACTAAATGAACTGTGTAATCACTA
>WLWD01005215.1_pt1 | contig 23027 bp, 6 predicted proteins | sample 6712731 | NCBI WGS metagenome assembly WLWD01 (sample SAMN12718690, study PRJNA576275) | sponge metagenome | isolation source: marine sponge | host: Mycale hentscheli | place: New Zealand: South Island, Marlborough, Capsize Point | collected 2014-11-01
CTCGAATAGAAATGGAAGTCCCTTAAGTTCAAGTTTTAACTGCACCCGTAAAAGAATTCAAAACGGTAAACAATTCAATTTCTAGGGTGATACGGGTACTGATTGATAAACCAGAGGATTCTGTTTAGTGCAATTTGGAACGGGGTCGACAACCGAACTAACACAAAAATGCGAGGGTCAAAGTACAAAAATACCTTACGTACGTCCATACATATATACAAATAAACTAGTGCTGTGCTTGAGCACAAATGGCGAGCGAGCCTTAAACTACACTATTGTTATTCAAACTTTGTTAATCAAGCATATACGGTAAAGGGGATTCAATGCCATAGTAACCACTCCCCTTAATTGTTTGAATTGAAAACGAAGCAACAAAATCAAGTCACGTTATTTAAAATTTTCTTTGTGATATTCTTAATAGTAGTTGTAACGCACAATACTTTCACACAACTGAGCATACCTACGCAAGACTTACCTTCGTGTCTAGTGGACAATGAATTTTCCAGTAAATGCTGTTGAGTATAGGGCTTATTACTGTGACAAATAGCGACTAACTTGAATAGAAATGGAACTCCCATACGTTTAGAGTTTTAACTGCACACGCAAAAGAATTCATAGCCGTACACACGATTCAATTTCTAAGGTGATACGGGTAATGGTAGCTAAACCAGAGGATACTGTTTAGTGAAGTTTGGGACGGGGTCGAACGCGGAGCGAACACAAAAATACGCGAGGGTCAAAGTACAAAATGACATACGTACGTCCATACATACTGATAAACTAGTGGTGTGCTTGAGCACAAATGGCGAGCGAGCCTGATAGTTAGGTAACATAAAACTAAGTATTGTTACTATGTTTTAGCTTAGTTCATGCAAACACTATAATAGCAGTTATGACCTTTTATTTCAGCAAACAAGTACAAAATCACTCTCTTACCTGATTAATGGTAACTTTGTAGTATCAAACATCTGCCATTCTGATAATCTCAATCACCAGTAACTCTTGAACAAGCTTTCAGCTACGATAAAAAATAAACCAGTGTTATTATTTGTAATTTTAGCCAACAAATATGGAATTACTACTTACCTCATTCTTGAGTATTGATAACTTCTGTAGTATCATTGAAGTTACTTTGGCCATCTGAATTACCTTGAATTCTTGACAACAAGCTCCTCACCTACAAAAACAAAGACAATCAATTTTAGCACACAAATACAAATTACTTTCTTACCTCATTTTCTTGAGCAGTGGTAACTTTTGTAGTACCAAATTTGAGTCCTTCTGACTATTTGAATTTACCAGTCACTGTTGACAACAAGCTCTTAGCTATAAAAAAAGAAAGGCCAGAGTTATTTTGCATATTTAGCTAACAAATATGGAATTGCGTACTTACCTCGGCATCCCTCGAGTAGTAGTAGCTTCCTTAGCATTAATACTTTATGTGCTTACATACGCTTTTCAGAAGTAGTGATAGCTCTCTTAGTACTGACTACAGGTGGCTCGTCTTGACAACTAGTAACAAGCCGCACTTAGCCGGAAAAAAGGCGAAGTTTGAATTTAAATCTGGTAAAGGGTCTTCAATGTTATAGTAACCGATCGAATCAACTTTTTGTTTCTTGAAAAGCAAGCGTTTTCGCAGGAATTTTCTCACACTTTGGAGCTTAAGTATAAAGTAAGGCTTGCTTAATGCTGTAGTTTCAGAATAAACTGGGGTCAAGCCTAAAAAGCCGTGTTTTTTTAAGAAAAAACGTTCCCCGCACGTGCGTTTAAAGGGCATACGTACAATCCATACATACATACATATATACATATATACATACTAGTGGTGTGCTTGAGCACAGATGGCGAGCGAGCCTGATAGTTGGGTAACATAAAAATAAGTATTGTTACTATGTTTTAGCTTAGTTCATGCAAACACTATAATAGCAGTTATGACCTTTTATTTCAGCAAACAAATACAAAACCTACCTGATTTGTTAACTTTTGTAGTATCAAAAATCTGCCATTCTGGATCTCAATTACCAGTAACTCTTGAACAATCTCTCAGCTATGATAAAAAAATAAACCAATGTTATTATTTGTAATTTTAGCCAACAAATATGGAATTACTACTTACCTCAATTTCCTGAGTATTGATAACTTTTGTAGTATCAAATATAAGTTAATTTGATTATCTGAATTACCATGAATTCTTAACAACAAGCTCTCAGCTACAAATACAAAAGACAATCAATTTTAGCACACAAATACAAAATTAATTTCTTACCTCATTTTTTTTGAGCAGTGGTAACTTTTGTAGTACCAAATTTGAGCCAATCTGACTATTTGAATTTACCAGTCACTGTTGACAAGCTCTTAGCTACAAAAAAGAAAGACCAGAGTTAATTTTGCATATTTAGCTAACAAATATGGAATTGCGTACTTACCTCAGCTTCCCTCTAGAAGTAGTAGCTTCCTTAGCATTAATACTACGGCATTCTGACTACCAACAGCTCTTGACAACCAACAACCGGCACTCCGTATCCCCCCCATAAAACGGCGAAGTTTTGAAATTAAGTCTGGAAAAGGGTCTTCAATGCCATAGTAACCTGTCGAATCAACTTTTTGTTTCTTGAAAAGCAAGCTTTTTCGCAGGAATTTTCTCACACTTTGGAGCTTAAGTATAAAGTAAGGCTTACTTAATGCTGTAGTTTCAGAATAAACTGGAGTCAAGCCTAAAAAGCCGTGTTTTTTGGAGAAAAACGTTTCCCGCGCGCGCGTTTAAGGGGCATACGTACCATCCCACATACATATATACATATAACATATACCAGATTTTGCATTATCCACCCCTAATACTGTCTCGCTCGCTTCGCTCGCTCGCCAATAAATAAATAAATAAACTAACATCCCCGTTTTTCGATTGTGTTACCCCTGTAAGTGTCTCACTCGCTACGATCGCTCGCCAATTATATATATTCACTTTACCCATACTTTATGCAATTAATAATATGCTCAGATAATTAGTTTCTAATAGTAACAAATCAGAAAACGCGTAATTAGGTAGTGAAATATATTACCATTAGATTAACTGAATATGCTGACTTGTTACAACATTATGTTCAATATTAATATTCTAGTTTATGTCTTCATTTTTGTTTGTTGCTTGTAAATAGTTTATGTTTACCTTATTCCATAGCTTTCAGTTTCCTTGCTTATGTTTGTACTAAATCAATGTGGTAATAACTCATTAACCACTTATGCATCATACATAGTGTATGACGTTATTATTTTGAGTTAAGCGTTGTGCAAACAGTTGTTCTTGATCACATGTACAAACTACTATTGCGTGTTCAAGGCAATACTGAGGCTCAAAATTTTTAATCATTATTTATCTTGATATCAAGACAGAATTAAATTTAGGAAAAAACAAATCCTTCCCTTTTTTATAAATATTGTGCCACTATTGTGACTGTATGTTATTAATGTTGGCTATTGATTTGCTTATTATAGTGTTAGACTTTACTTCTGTTCTTGTCCACTGCAAATATTGAACATTGAATAAATAAAGTGTTTGTCAACAGTAAATGTGAACCACACTTGGAAAAAAATAAAATAAAATAATATTAAAATATCTCAATCAGCCACATGTTTAAATACTATTTGAATGAAAATGATATAAATATACGAGTATCTGACTGAAGACATCAATGTGTCTAATCCTCTTACTCTAATTATTCAATCGCATCTTCTCCATTAACATTACTGCTCACTATGAACATGCTAGCACATCTAGGACTATGCTCCTGTTACAACTTATCAGACTTTTCATTAGCACTTTTTAGGCACTCTCTTACAATTTTCATTGGCAGCCTTTATATTGTTGTTGTTGTTGTTTTTGTACCACAAATAACATCTGGGTCATAAAGATAACCTGTATATTGAAATAACAATATTTAATTGGCGAGCGAGCGTAGCGAGCGAGACACTTACAGGGGTAAAAATGAAAAAATCGGGGATGTTTATTTGTATATATGTTTGGACGTACGTATGTCATTTTGTACTTTGACCCTCGCGTTTTTGTGTTAGTTATGTGGTCGACCCGGTCCCAAATTGCACTAAACAGGATCCTCTGGTTTATCGATCAGTACCCGTATCACCCTAGAAATTGAATTATTTACCGTTTTGAATTCTTTTGCGGGTGCAGTTAAAACTAGAAAACTTAAAGGACTTTCCATTTCTATTCGAGTTAGTGGCGGTGGTAAGTCAATGCGTTCTTTGTCATGGTTATAAGCCGTGCGCAACAGTATTTACTTGATTGTCCACTAGACTACCGCGAAGGTAAGTCTGTGTAGGTGCATCTCCAGTTGTGTCAAGGCATTGTGTGTTACAACCACTAGCTACTTAGCTAAATAATATCACAAAGAAAACTTTTAAATAACGTATATTGTTTTATTGTTGTTTTTTTCCTTCAATTCAAGCAGTTGCAGAGAGTTGTTACTATGGCACTGAAATCCCTTTACCCTGTATGCGAAATTTAAAACTGGACCTTATTTTCAGTAGCTTCAGTGTTAGAAGTCAAAATCATTCATATAAAAATAGTATAGTCTTTAGGCTCGCTCGCCATTTGTGCTCAAGCACATCACTAGTAGTACAACTTAAATTAAAGTGTAAATCATACCATTATTATCTATAAAACAATATAAACCAGTCCCAAATGACAAACAATCCATAAATATAGTACTGAAGTGCTTCATAAGAAAGCATTAACAATGAATTCACACCAGGCTTTCTAGCATAAGATCTCAAGAGATTTAATTAACAATGAATTCACACCAGGCTTTCTAGCATAAGATCTCAAGAGATTTAATAATTACAAGAATCAATCTAAGGAAGTAGGACTGAATCTGCTAAGAGGATCCGTTCTACCCGAACCTGACACGTTAGCAGACCAAATCTACTGTGGTACTGGCCTTGACTAACAACGCCAAAATTAGATTAAAAGAATTCTATTAAAATGATGCAAAATACTCTATACCTGTATCTTTGATAATAAGTTAACCAATTACAACACTGAATATGACCCTTTCAACTGGTTTTAATTTTTATATTAATTATTTTTTTGATATTATGTTTCAAAATATACCTTTATATATATTTCATTAGTAAGACAAGATGGTGAACTTAAGTGCTACTGTAAAAATTTTGGTATGGATAATAATATCTATTTGCTTTGTCAGATTCAAGAAGAGGTGAGTAGTAGTGATTTTAGGTCCACAAAAAATATATTTACTAGAAGATAATCCAAGTATTAAGTTATATTATCATTAGTGATATTATTGCCTAGTTATGAGTATCTTGGTGAAATATCTCACTGGTGATGTAGCTAGGTAATCATAACTAAACTCTGGTAGCTAGGTAATCTTAACTAAACTCTGGTAGCTAGGTAATCTTAAGTAAACTCAGGTAGCTAGGTAATCTTGTAATCTTCTCTGGTAGCTAGGTAATCTTAACTAAACTCTGGTAGCTAGGTAATCTTAACTAAACTCTGGTAGCTAGGTAATCTTAACTAAACTCTGGTAGCTAGGTAATCTTAACTAAACTCTGGTAGCTAGGTAATCTTAACTAAACTCTGGTAGCTAGGTAATCTTAACTAAACTCTGGTAGCTAGGTAATCTTAACTAAACTCTGGTAGCTAGGTAATCTTAACTAAACTCTGGTAGCTAGGTAATCTTAACTAAACTCTGGTAGCTAGGTAATCTTAACTAAAATCTGGTAGCTAGGTAATCTTGACTAAACTCTGGTAGCTAGGTAATCTTAACTAAACTCTGGTAGCTAGGTAATCTTAACTAAACTCTGGTAGCTTGGTAATCTTAACTAAACTCTGGTAGCTAGGTAATGTTAACTAAACTCTGGTAGCTAGGTAATCTTAACCAAACTTATTTTCTGTATACAAAAAGCAAGTAAAGCTTACTAAAATAATAAATGATGTGCTTTAAGCAGCCTTCTTGGTTCACTAGACTCTGGGGACTGCCCTATAGCATAACTTGTGAATTTTTATTATCAGAGTCTAGTGAACCAAGAAAACTGCCTAAAGCACATTGTTTATTATTTTAGTAAGTTTACATAATTTAGCTTTCACTTTACTTGCTTTTGTATACAGAAAATAAGTTTTATTAAGATTAATTAACACGCTTTGCATTTGAGAAAGGGTCTGGCCCTGCGAGGGAGTGGCCTTAGATATATGTACTGTAAATTGCGAGTGTTGGCGGGTTGAGCTGAAGTTTCAACTTCAATCAGTAATAATTGCGGAGGTAGCTATTATCCTCTAATTTTTCTAGTTTCTGCTGCTAGTGTTGTACTTTTTTGGCGAAAAGGTACTGTAGAATTGATCAATGTAGCCTTTTATACAAATACTTTGGTTACAAATAATATAGCTAGGGGGTAACTATTATGAGACACCCTGCACAGTACTAATAATAGCCCAATATTATATTTTAATATGTTAAGCAATTTAGATGTTAGTCTTGAATTGTATATTTTTATTGTCATAGGTAATTGTGCTGACTCACACAGAAAATAAGCACAGCATACAATGAAATTCGAATATGCTACATTATGATAATACTATGAAACAACTATTTGCAGCTGCAACAACACTGTGATAAAAGAGACCCAACAAATGTAGAATAGCTAAGTGAAGATGTTTTATTGCAAGGGGCGTCACTTGGTTAAAAAAAAGAAAGAGATTGAGAATGCTCTAATAACTCTCACCATAGCAATACCATTTCCCAGGCCTCCTACAAGTATGAATGCAATTAGCTGAGGAGCAGGAGTGTAGAAAATGTTGGGGGAGGGAGCATGACTTTTCACTTCATAATTTGAAATCTGAGATTTGAATTAACAACATATTTAATGAACTAAATGCGAGCTCAATATTTTCTCCTTATACATTGTTCAGTTTCAGTGGGTATCAAGTCATCAGTTGTTTGTTGATTTACATGTAATAGTAGACAGTAGTAGAAGCAGTACCACTTGCTGTAGTCCCATACTCAACAGACCACTAATTATGTGCTGTCAGAACACTTTTTCGGTGTTAACTGGAAACACCTCCCCCTCCGGAGAGGAGCCATAATTAGTGGATTGAAAAGGCTTTATCATCACATATATCAAGCTCTGACTTTTTATAAAACTAGATTGAAAATTTCTCACTTAAAGGGGTCTGGGGAAAAGCAAAGGAAAAATGTTAAAATATCTTAAAAGTAAAATGTGAAGGTCTTGGAAGTCGTGGGTTGTCGTAACTCACTGGTTAGAGCACTGGTGGCTAAAGCCAGTGTGATCCTGGGTTTGATTCCCCAGTGACAATTAAGATTTTTTACTTTTCTTTTCCCCCAGACACCTTTAAGTGAGAAAGTTTCAATCTAGTTTTTATGAAGGGTCAGAGCTTGATATTTGTAACAATTTTACACTTGCAGAGGCACACGTGACTCAAATTGTAGGCCATATAGACAAGCTATCAAAACAAAGAAAAAAAACAAAAACAAAACGAACCGTAACTAATTAACTAGAGAGTAATTAGTCCATTAATTATTTTGGTTCATGAAAACATGTTAGGCACAGTGTACTTTAAGGACTTTACAAACATGATGATTTTTTTCTTTTGTTAATAAGGAATATGTGAATCAACGTAGCAATGATAGCTAGCTAGCTAATACAATAGCTACTTGCTCCAAGTTTTTTTCAAATATTTAATAAGTTGTGAAACTAAGGGGTGTGGGTAGCCCCTACAATGAACTTTAAGCTGTGAGTTACTAGTCCTAGAACTAACAATGGCAGTGAAGATATCTTGTGTTGAATAAACCACTTATTACACTTGTCAAAGTGTTATGGCTAGACATTTCACTCTCAGGCTTTAAATTTTCACTCACCTCTGACACGTGAAAATAAATTGGCTTGCTCATGAAATATTTTACCATATTACACTCTGACTGATGTAATGAGTATTTATATATAATACAATATTTTTTTCAATTTAATCAAGTTGACCTCAGTTATTTTGCCTAATAATTTGCATTGTTTATATAGCTATGTTTGACAATAATGTCTCATTATTATAATTATTAAAAAAATTAAGATTTACTTCAGTATAATTATTTAGTTTATATATTTCAGTCACAAATATGTTATGTACTAAACTTTGTGTGTCAGATGAATCATCTTTAAGCATCAGTTTGATTTAGCATTAAATTATGATAATTTTCATTGTATAGTAAAAACAATGGTGATTTCAAGTTCTATGGTAAAAATTGTTGTATGGACATGCTATCTATTCGCTATCTCGGATACACGTAGAAGTGAGTGGCATGGTGTTTTCTAGTGAATGTTAGATATATTAACTTGACAGTGATCAAATTCTATTGAGCATTGACAATGTAATAGATAGATTGCAGCACTTAAAAATTTCAATGAATGTTCTGTCATATTCATATATACTGTAATTTAACTAATTAGCTAGGCTATATCAATTTCTAAGCCCTCATTTTAAAATTGCAAATTTTCAGCTTATGCATTTCTATAATTTGCCAACTCATTAAAACTTCTATACAAACCTTTTAAAACACTTGGTTTAGAATTAATCTTTTTCTGGCTGAAACATATTTTTTCACTTTTAGTGACGGCAGTAGTTCACACAGCCACAGCTTTAATGCCAATAAAACTATTTAATTTTTATTCAACTGACTTTGTTTTATATTTTTTTATAAAAAGATGAACAAAATTTCAGATTTCTAGCATTCACATAATTGTACCTGTGGACGAAAAAAGAAATTACACAAAAAATATAATCTTTTTTCTTTTGTATTTTAATAGCTAGACCGTCTGTAGCTCATGATAATTATTTTAATGAAAAAATTTATATATTAATTATTGTATTTATACTGTAGTAACTCCTATCAAATACAAAATCAATATGAGTCCATTATCCATACATGGATCATCAGAGAGTGGCCATTGTTCTAATACTTCAGTTACTATGGATGGTGGTCAAGTATGTAATTCTCCACAAAGCAGTGTTTTATTTGATGGAGTTATTCCCTCACTCACTGGAAGAAATAACAACACGTGTTGGGCAAGTCAACTACTAGTACTTGGTCTTGGTGGTACAATTACATTTGAATTTTCTCCTCCTGGAAGTGGAACACTTAACAACATTGAAGCATTTGAAATAATAATGTTAAATTGTCCTCAAGAGCTAATGGGAGCACCATTAAGTGTAACCAGGAGATCAGACTGTTCTTCATCTAATATTGTTATCATATCTTCATCATTGACTGCTCCAACATGTAGTCTTACTACAACATCAAGAGTAAATACACATTTCAAGGGTATGTCACTTGGTAATCAAATTAGCTTGTATAGTTTTGTCAATGTTATAGTTTGTACATTAGTTAAAGCATAGGAATCATGGATTAAATTTTGGTGCTAGCAACTTAAATTGTCTGTCTCATAAATATTAGCTATTACTATCTAAACAATATTATGTTCAAATGTCCTCAGTATACAATCAGAAGAATTCCTACTATTCATATTAGTCTAATGTCATGTAATCATCTGATAAAGATGTGTTGTTCACCAAGTGCCATGTACATCTATTACTACAACTACTACTATTATTATTGTAGTACACCTACATCTAATGCTATTGATGTAATGAATTACTTTTGTATTCTATTTTGTATTTTTACAATGATTAACTTACTTGTGTAACAGATACAACAAGCAATCAAACTTCAAAGACTTTGAACTTCTTGCCTTCAACAACATCTCTATCAACTTTAAATACTTCTAATAATGCATCTCTCTCTGCAGCTGTTATAGTGTTATCAATTATGACTATCATACTCATCATGGCAGTAATCACTATGGCAATAGTAATCGTGATATATAAGAGGAAGTTATCTGTGTCTGTCTCTAACAAAGTAATATATGAGTCTCCAGATAATATAAAAGAAGAATCATTTCACATGACACAGTCTAGTGTGTATGGAGTTCGTACTATTAACAAATAACTCTGAGTATTACATAATAAATTTGTTCATTATGCATTATACAGTTTTTGTGTGCAATAAATGTTTCTATATTCAACTATATTTAATGTTCAAGTGCCATGTTACTTTTTTCAGAATAAACATTGTATAATTTATCAAAAATAGAATTTTTGTCGTACATCTTAAATTGTATAATACTTATAGTTTTGGTTGCATTTTTTATGTATACAATGTATATGGATTTTTATTTGTACTGTTATGCAATTAAGAATTGACATTCGTATTTGCTTTCTTCTGAAATGTGTGATATTCAAAATAATATTAAACACTTGGTCATAATTCAATTTTGTTAATTTATTTATTAGCTAAGTGAAAGAGGTGGATTGGTCTGAAAGATCACCAGCCTCCTCCTTACTTTTTTCTAAAAATGCTATGTGCTACTTGCCCATAACAAATTTATATTACAAACTCTATAATTAATTCATATTGAAACATAATATGGGCATATAGCTATATTGATTCAAAATAAACTGGCTTATTATACAGAGTCAACTGAATTTCACCAGTAATTTATTTCAAAATATAATTTTTCCAAACAATATTTACCTTTTAATTTAATAAGCCATCTCAAAGTAAAGACTCATTGTGGAAATATTGCTTGAAGTGGGGGCCTTGTACAAGTCTTACTTTTGAATGAAGAAGTTTATTAATAAGAATAGCTACTTATGGTTCAGAATTGTTTCATGCCAAAAAAATTAAATGAACAAATAACAAAAGGAATCTTTTCATTTTAATAAAATATCATCAAGTGTGGGGAGGGGAGTTACATGTCACCCTATACACCTCCATCTCCCCCTGCGTGATTCCCTGCAGTACTAATATGTTTCCAAGCTTGCATCAATTTCACCTCTATTGAAGATTTACTGAAAATTTCAAGGGGAATGTACTTACAATTTGAAAGAGTGCATTGCTATTGAATCTCAGAAGTTAGAAGCCACAGAATATGAATGGATCAAAGAACAGAATATTAAGTCATTGCAGACAATAACAATACCACCTAACATTCCTCTAGCTCCAAGTGACATTCTACAGACGATCAAGGTGAACTAAAAAAAAAAAGACTATTGCCTTTTTTAATGCTAAAAAGAAGTGTCTGGATGACCTATTAGTCAAATATTCCAATATTAAGTCACATAGGTAGTCCAGCACAACATCTTCACAGTATCTCGATCTGATCAATGTGGGGAATGTCAGGGAGTACACTCAGAATAGGTATATATACTTTGGAGGGTTATTTTGAGTTGGTGACTGAGGTTCAATAAACAGTTGAATAGCTATATCTCATCTGTCCTCACTTTTTACTCCAATGTTTTCCAATTTGTGGCCACAAGAAATAGGTAAAGGTGAAGCAGTGTGTTGTTTACAAAATGTTATGTTTGAGAATTTTCAATCAGCTAAAATTTTTTACTACTATTAGAAAGGAAATGATATACAATTATCTGACAAAGGACATCAACGTTAACATGTCTAAGCCTCTACTTTAAATTTTCGATCACATCTTCTCCGTTAACATTACTGCTGACTGTGAACATTCTAACACATCTAGGACTTGGCTCCTGTTACAGCTTATTGGACTTTTAATTAGCACAATTTACGTAAGAAAGAACATAAGGATGCCCATTACTTCAGTATTTTAATGTAAAATATAGTATCCATATATTCAAAGTTTACTACAATTAAGTAGCTACAAGTGTTAAACAGTCCTCTTCACTAAATTATATATGTATTATTATAATATATATAATATTATATATTATTATATTATATATATATATATATAACAATGTATAATAACATTAACCCTACATTTTCGACTTCATGCCGAAGTCAAATTTTGGATTTAAAACTAATGTAGATATGTCTCAGCAAGTTGTAATTGTATATGAACACTGTTAAGGTAATTTATTTTTTCTTCTAATTATTGTAACAAAGCTAAATGGCTAGTTTTAAAGAGGAAACTGTTTGGTATGTTTAAGTTTACTGCATAGATTACAGCTTTATCTGTTGTTACAAATAGCTATATATATAGTATACAAAAATAGTATACAAGGTTTTACGGATGTGTTTAGAGCTGTCTAAATTCTCGCCCTCTATACTAAATATTATGCACCATCAGTTAAGTCAATTGTTTTAAAAAATACAATGTACATTCTGGTTCTGGAAAGTATTCTAGTGAAGGAATTTTCTTAAGTAATATATATATATATATACGTACATTAATATTATATATAGATTTTTCAGTGGTGTAGGAAGATGTTTCAGTATGGGTGGGCTCCAAGGACATGTGTTTTGTGATTTGCATGTATTCATGGAGAAATCACATTGTTAAGTTGTGCCAAAAATTATGCCTAGTACATATAAAATTAGCCACCCCACCCCCAACTTCCCCTGCCACTGTATAAATATTATATAAAATAAAAGATACTTTTCATGCTCCAAATTAAATTATTGTATTTTTCTGGTTGCCATCCAAGAATTAGCTTTTCCTAATAATGTTCCTAATTTGTTTTCCTACCTGTCAGATACACGACTATATCTTGGATGGTCAATTAGTAATAGCTTTGCATTTGGCAATACAGTAAAACCTCTGAACAACAACCGGTCTTGGGGGCAGATCGTTTGACCTTTTTGAGAGAGTTGCCTCTCTTCGGGGGTTCTTAATCTAAATAAAAATTGCATACTTCACCAAAATGTGATATGCAATCATGTCTTATAAAGAAATCTAATAATGCACCTCTTACTGCAGCTGTCATAGTGCTATCAATTATTGCTGCCATACTCACCACTGCAGTGATCATTATACCATTAATAATAATTGTGATATATAAGAGAAAGTTATCTGATACTGTTTCTAACAAAGTAATATATGAGTCTCCAGATAATATAAAAGGAGAATCATTTCACATGACACAGTCTAGTGTGTATGGAATTCATTCAATTAACAAATAACTTCAAGTATTATGTAATAATTATGTTCATTATGTATGATACAGTTTTTGTGCACAATAAAATCTTTTCATGTTTAAGTAATTATTGTTCAAACCATTTTCTTTTTCAGAATGCGTTTGTCCAATACTACTAAAAACAGAAATTTTATGATACATCTTAAATCGTATGATACTTGCAATCATTTTTATTGTAATTGTTATGTATAAAATGTGTTTAGAATATATCAAAATATTTTTAATAATAAATTGTTCTCTTATATCAAGATTATATTAATACATAATGATAGTAACGATGTTTCGACAGTCCTACTGGAGCAGCCCCACCCCTCAACTATAGGCTAGCTCTGTGGACTGATTTAGCTGTAGGTGCTAATGGACCACCTATTCACTAATTAGCGTACCTTCACTGCATTCACACAAACAATTATTCTATTCTAACTTTACCTTTCTCCTGCCTGCCCTTATCTTATACAATCCCCATTCCATTCTACTCACAAATATACTTGTAACACTCTCATTCTATTCAGTTCTTTAACTCCCTCATTTTTTCCTTTACTATTTTGTGCTTTCCTTTTCTTATCTGTTATACTTAAGCTTGTCCATACTTTTTATAGTTCTTGCTTGCTTTTGTGTATCATTCATTTTGTTTTGTTTTATGTTCTGTAATTGTACTTTGTTCTCTAGTTCTGTATCATTTTGTTTGAATTTGAGACTGAGTACTGATAGGGATCTTGAGCATACTGGGAATAGTGGATAGGCCTTAGTCAGTGTGTTTAAGTCTGGAGATATTTTGTCTTTTTCCCTTAGTTTTAGTTAGTAGTCTTTGCGTGATAGTTTGGCTGAGTTTTATAGCTTTACCCAATTGTCGTGTGCTACTACACCTACTGCTGTCCTCATCAGGTTACAAAAATTAGTGAATTGTTGTAACCTAATGAGGACCGCATCCTAATTACATCCTAATTAGGGTGTAACTTCCAAGTTATTAGCTATTATGAAAAGTTAACACTGACTGCTAGTTAAATCCACTCCAAATTATACTGTTTAAGTGAATGTGTCCCCAGTTAAACAACCAATACAATAAACTAACTAATAGCTAATCAAAGAGGAGAATGTAACAGTAGAGAATTGGAAGTTGCATGTATTAATTGCTGTTTCATCACTCCAGTAGGAGACAGTGAACTTCAAAAGGATAATAATAGGTTATTTTTTTAAAACGTACATATTAGAGTTAGGAGTTGGCTGTGATACTTTTCTGTAACTACCCTAGCTAACAAAATTATTCTTGCTATAAACAATACTCAAAAACCTTCCCTGCAAAGCATAGCTATGTTGTGCTTCACATTTATGTCTATGTACATTATAGTTTAATGCTAAAAAAAGCTTATTATAAATGTATATAGCTAGCTAATTTATTACACTCTATCAAGAAATCATATTAGATGATACTGATTGTACGCATATTCTGGGGGGAATACCTAATATGTCATTCATAACGACCCAGTTGTAAGAGTGTAGCTGAGGATTTTTTTATGAATCGTGAGTCAGTTGCAAGGTTGATACTAGCTAATAAGTTTCATTTACTAATACTCTAAGCTACTCAGGTATAATTACACATCAGCAACTATTCAACAATGATTAATGCAAGTTATGACTACTCAACTAATACATTACAAAGTATCTATAACTCTATTTAAAATATATTAGTGTGTATATCATTAATTCTGAATTGGAAATTATACTATCTATATAGGTAAGTCCAGTACAAATTACTTCATATAGTCCTGGTAGTATATGATTACACTTGAAATAGCTATGCTACGACAAGTATGCTAAATGAAGGACTACAAAATTCTTCTCCATAGCATTTTTTGTAGCTACTAACTAAATAGCTAGTTTGGAAATCAAAGTAGTTAGTCAATGAATAGCTGAGCATTAATCTAGTGTTGTTTTGGTTAACTAAAACTAAAACTAAAATTAAGTTACACCTAAAACATTTTTAGTAAACGGACCAAAACTAAATATCACATAGGATGATAATAACTAAAACTAAAAGTCATAGAACTTTTGAATAAAAACTAAAACTAAAATTATTTTTTAATCAAAACTAAAAATATAGCTAACTATTTGTAGTGACATCTCTGAAAGAAGACAAATGACCAGTGGTATCCCAGGAAGCAAAACCCTTTACCCAATCATTTCTTCAGTACCTGAGTAATTGCTCGGCTAAAACAAACTGGTGGACAGCAGTCAGCGGTTGCTCGACTATCTAGTCCTGCCCCCTACCTTAGCACGCGCATGTCAAATCATTCAGTCTCCGCGCTGTATTTGCTGTTCGTTCAGTAGAGACGGGCCACAGCTAATAATGATTATTTCAAAAACTAAATTATTGTACTCTGCTAAAAAACCAGCTATCGATATGGTGGAACAAAAAAACTGAATTGAAGTCTGCATTTGAAAAGCAAAAACTATCTAAAAAATAACTTGAATTAAAAAAAATTGAATTCTACTAACTAAAACTAAAACTAAACTAGTGGTGTGCTTGAGCACAAATGGCGAGCGAGCCTAAAGACTATATAATTTTTATTGACTTCTAACACTGAAGCTACTGAAAATAAGGTCCAGTTTTTAAATTTAGCATACAGGGTAAAGGGATTTCAGTGCCATAGTAACAACTCTCTGCAACTGCTTGAATTGAAGGAAAAAACAACAACAAAACAATACACGTTATTTAAAAAGTTTTCTTTGTGATATTCTTTAGCTAAGTAGTGGTTGTAACACACAATGCTTTGACACAGCTGGACATGCACCTACACAGACTTACCTTCGTGGTTAATCTAGTGGACAATGCATTTTCAAGTAAATACTGTTGCCCACGGCTTATAACCATGACAAAGAGCGCATTGACTTACCACCGTCACAAACTCGAATAGAAATGGAAGTCCCTTAAGTTTTCAAGTTTTAACTGCACCCGCAAAAGAATTCAAAACGGTAAACAATTCATTTTCTACGGTGATACGGGTACTGATCGATAAACCAGAGGATTCTGTTTAGTGCAATTTGGGACGGGGTCGACCACATTACTAACACAAAAACGCGAGGGTCAAAGTACAAAATGACATACGTACGTCCAAACATATTACAATAAACTAGTGGTGTGCTTGAGCACAAATGGCGAGCGAGCCTGATAGTTAGGTAACATAAAATGTTACTATTTTTAGCTTACTTCATGCAAACACTATAATAGCAGTTATGACATTTGATTGCAGCAAACAAATACAAAATCACTCTCTTACCTGATTAATGGTAACTTTTGTGGTATCAAACATCAACCATTCTGATAATCTCAATCACCAGTAACTCTTGAACAAGCTCTCAGCTACGATAAAAAATAAACCAGTATTATTATTTGTAATTTTAGCCAACAAATATGGAATTACTACTTACATCATTCTTGAGTATTGATAACTTCTATTGAAGTTACTTTGACCATCTGAATTACCTTGAATTCTTGACAAGCTCTCACCTACAAAAACAACAGACAATCAATTTTAGCACACAAATACAAAATTACTTTCTTACCTCATTTTCTTGAGCAGCTCTTAGCTACAAAAAAGAAAGGCCAGAGTTAATTTTGCATATTTAGCTAACAAATATGGAATTACGTACTTACCTCAGCTTCCCTCGAGAAGTAGTAGCTTCCTCAGCATTAATACTACGGCATTCTGACTACCAACGGCTCTTGACAACCAACCCCGTATTTCCCCATAAAAAGGCGAAGTTTTGAAATTAAGTCTGGAAAAGGGTCTTCAATGCCATAGTAACCAGTCGAATCAACTTTTTGTTTCTTGAAAAGCAAGCATTTTCGCAGGAATTTTCTCACACTTTGGAGCTTAAGTATAAAGTAAGGCTTGCTTAATGCTGTAGTTTCAGAATGAACTGTGATCAAGCCTACAAAGCCGTGTTTTTTGGAGAAAAAAGTTCCCCCCGCGCGCGTTTAAAGGGCATACGTACCATCCCACATACATATATACATACTAGTGGTGTGCTTGAGCACAAATGGCGAGCGAGCCTAAAGACTAGACTATTTTTATTGACTTCTAACACTGAAGCTACTGAAAATAAGGTCCAGTTTTTAAATTTAGCATACAGGGTAAAGGGATTTCAGTGCCATGTAACAACTCTCTGCAACTGCTTGAATTGAAGGAAAAAACAACAACAACAAAACAATACACGTTATTTAAAATTTTTCTTTGTGATATTCTTTAGCTAAGTAGTGGTTGTAACACACAATGCTTTGACACAGCTGGACATGCACCTACACAGACTTACCTTGGCATAGTCTAGTGGACAATGTATTTTCAGGTAAATATGTGCGCACGGCTTATAACCATGACAAAGAGCGCATTGACTTACCACCGCCACTAACTCGAATAGAAATGGAAGTCCCTTAAGTTTTCAAGTTTTAACTGCACCCGCAAAAGAATTCAAAACGGTAAACAATTCAATTTCTAGGGTGATACGGGTACTGATCGATAAACCAGAGGATTCTGTTTAGTGCAATTTGGGACGGGGTCGAACAAATAACTAACACAAAAAACGCGAGGGTCAAAGTACAAAATGACTACGTACGTCCAAACATATATACAAATAACATCCCCGATTTTTTCATTTTTACCCCTGTAAGTGTCTCGCTCGCTACGCTCGCTCGCCAATAACATATACCCGATTTTGCATTATCCACCCCTAATACTGTCTCGCTCGCTACGCTCGCTCGCCAATAAACAAACATCCCCGATTTTCGATTGTGTTACCCCTGTAAGTGTCTCGCTCGCTACGCTCGCTCGCCAAATAGAAGTTAGTAAATTTGAAAAACTAAAACTAAAACTAGAATTGAACTTACGACATTGGAAAAACCAAAACTAAAACTACAATTATAGTCTTTGCTAGTGGAAAAACTAAAACTAAAATTAATCTTGAAATATTTTTGTAAAAAAACTATAACTAAAACTAAAATGTAAATGTTCAAACAAAACAACATTACATTAATCACATGTCATGTGATTATCTGATCATGTGATAAGAACATACATTGTTGATTCAGTTAATACTATTACTTTTCCCGATTTATACGTTCCAATGCACAACTTTAGGGTTTCATTTTACAATTATTAGATCAGCTTGTACTTCAGTTCCTCATCAATTAGCTACTCAAGCAGCTAATCTACTGCAATGATAAGTGTATATTAAGATGAGCTATACTCAACACTTCTTCAACAAGGTATCTAGTAGATAGCCATGAACTAGCTATGTTGAATTTACTGTCTTTTACTGATCTCAATTTTTAAATGTCATACCCTGAATTAACTATAACTAGTTATAGCTATCTCAGAGGATGCAAATATCATTATTTTCTTCCCTCAATTGGTATGTAAACAATATCGGAATTGACTTTCAAATTACAGTAGATAACTATTTCGTTAAATCATTTTTATCATGTATATAATTTGTTAAATAGACATAGGATATTCATAATTGTTGCTGGTAATGTTTATCCGATAATATTAAGTAGGAAAAAGAAATAATGAAGCCAAATGGTATTACTTTGAGCATCGTAGTAGTGTCAGTATTGTGATATTATATGTAGAAACAACAATACAAATGGTATTTTAAATTCATAAGTAACTCATTTTTAAGATACACAGGAACTGAAAGTTAAACAAGGTAAACCTACTAAACTTACCAATAATAACAAAAGATGTGCTTTATAAGGCAGCTTGGTTGAGGTTGACTGAAGGTTTTGGTAATAAAGTTGCAGCGATAGCTATCATCCTCCTATCTTTCTTAGTTTTCACTACTTGTTGGCGAAAAGGTACTGTAGTGTCATTGCATCTTTCTATCTTGGGTTGTACATAATAATAGCTATGTAGATACTATTCAGTTTCAGTGGGTACCAAGTCATCAGTTGTTTGTTGATTTACATGTAATAGTAGACAGTGGTAGAAGTAGTATCACCGCTTGCTGCAGTCTCATACTCAACAGACCACCAAACATATGCCATCAGAACACCTTTTTGGTGTTAACTGGAAACACCTCCCCCTCCGGAGAGGAGCCATAATTAGTGGATTGAAAAGGCTTTATCATCACATATATCAAGCTCTGACTTTTTATAAAACTAGATTGAAAATTTCTCACTTAAAGGGGTCTGGGAAAAAGCAAAGGAAAAATGTTAAAATATCTTAAAAGTAAAATGTGAAGGTCTTGGAAGTCGTGGGTTGTCGTAGCTCAGTGGTTAGAGCACTGGTGGCTAAAGCCAGTGTGATCCTGGGTTTGATTCCCCAGTGACAATTAAGATTTTTTTCACATTTTTACTCTGCTTTTCCCCAGACACCTTTAAGTGAGAAAGTTTCAATCTAGTTTTTATGAAGGGTCAGAGCTTGATATTTGTAACAATTTTACACTTGCAGAGGCACACATGACTCAAACTGTAAACCATATAGACAAGCTATCAAAACAAAGGAAACAAAAACAAAACGAACCATAACTAATTAACTAGAGAGTAATTAGTCCATTATTTATTTTGGTTCATGAAAATCTGTTAGGCACAGTGTACTTTAGGACTTTACAAACATGATGATTTTTTCTTTTGTTAATAAGAAATGTATGGATCAACGTAGCAATGATAGGTAGCTAGCTAATATAATAGCTACTTGCTCAAGTTTTTTTCAAATTTTAAAGTGAAACTAAGGGGTGTGGGTAGCCCCTACAATGAACTTTAAGCTGTGAGTTACCAGTACTAGTATTAACAATGGCAGTGAAGATATCTTGTGTTGAATAAACTACTTATTATACTTGTCAAAGTGTTATGGTAGAAATTTCACTCTCAGGCTTTATTTTCATTCACCTGGCATGTGATAATATACTTGCCTGCTCAAGAAATATTTTGCCAATATCTCACTCTGACTGATGTAATGAGTATTTAATTCAATATTTTTTTCAATTTAATCAAGTTGACCTTAATTATTTTACCTAATAATTTGCATTGTTTATATAGCTATGTTTGACAATAAAGTCTCATTATTATAATTATAAAAAATTTAAGCATTTACTTCAGTATAATTATATTAGTTTATATATTTCAGTCACAAATATGTTATGTACCAAACTTTGTGTGTCAGATAAATCATTTTTAAGCATCAATTAGACTTAGCATTAAACTATGATAATTTTTTAATGTAGAGTAAAAACAATGATGATTTCAAGTTCTATGGTAAAAATGGTTGTATGGACATGCTGTCTATTCGCTATCTCGGACACACGTAGAAGTGAGTGGCATAGTGTTTTCTAGTGAATGTTAGATATATCAACTTGACAGTGATCAAATTCCATTGAGCATTGACAATATTATAATAGATACATTGTAGCACTTAAATTTTAAATTAATTTTCTGTCGTATTCATATATGTTATAATTTAACTTTGTAGCTATGCTATATCAATTTCTACGACCTCAATTTAAAATTGCATATTTTCAGCTTATGCATTTCTATAATTTGCTAACTCATTAAAACATCTAAACAAACCTTTTAAAACACTTGGTTTAGAATTAATCTTTTTCTGGCTGAAACATATTTTTTCACTTTAGTGACGGCAGTAGTTCACACAGCCACAGCTTTAATGCCAATAAAACTATATAATTTTTATTCAACTGACTTTGTTTTATATATTTTTATAAAAAGGTGAACAAAATTTCAGATTTCTAGCATTCACACAAGTGTACCTGTATACGAAAAAAGAAATTACACAAAAAATATAATCTTTCTTCTTTTAGGTGAATGCAACTAGGAATGTGATTATTAACAGTAAACATGTGCATTTTAATAGCTAGAAGTTTTTCAGGATCATTTGCAGTCACTGAGTTAGCTACAATTACTTGTACCACTATTTGTCAAAAACATCCTCGTGAAGAATGAGTGCACCTGTTGAGCACTGAGCCTACACCATAGTATGGCTACTACCATTCGAGTTTATGTTAGTAGCCAGAAGCACAAAATTGTGCATGCATTTGAATTAAAGAAAATGCTTTCATTTATAAAAGCTGCAGTCTGTAGCTCATGATAATATTTCAATGAAACAATTTATATAATAATTATTGTATTTATACTGTAGTAACTCCTATCAAATATACAATCAGTGTAAGTCCATTATCCATACATGGATCATCAGAGAATGGACATTGTTCTAATACTTCAGTTACTATGGATGGTGGTCAAGTATGTACTATTCCACAAAGCAGTGTTTTATTTGATGGAGTTATTCCCTCACTCACTGGAAGAAATAACAACACACGTTGGGCAAGTCAACTATTAGTACTTGATCTCGGTGGTACAATTACATTTGAATTTTCTCCTCCTGGAAGTGGAGCACTTAACAACATTACAGCATTTGAAATAATAATGTTAAATTGTCCTCAAGAGCTAATGGGAGCACCAGAAAGAGTAAAACTTGAGTTTGGATCAAGTGTACGTGAAGTAAGATTTGATCAAACATCATGTGACCACCTAATAAGAGTATGTGACTCATTCAGTCCCATTACTGCTAATACAATTACTTTATCACATTTAGTCCCATTGACTGATGGATATCTTCCAACAGGATATTATCTTACTGAGGTATCATTTTACAATACCAGGAGATCAGACTGTCCTTCATCTAATATTGTTAACATATCTTCATCATTGACTGCTCCAACACGTAGTCTTTCTACAACATCAAGAGTAAATACACATTTCAAGGGTATGTCACTTGGTAATCAAATTAGCTTGTATAGTTTTGTCAATGTTATAGTTTGTACATTAGTTAAAGCACAGGAATCATGGATTAAATTTTGGTGTCTCGTAAATATTAGCTATTACTATCTAGACAATATTATGTTCAAAAGGCCTCAGTATACAATCAGAAGAATTCCTACTATTCATATTAGTCTAATTTCATGTGATCATCTGATAAAGATGTGTTGTTCACCAAGTGCCATGTACTTCTATTACTACAACTACTATATCATTGTATTAATCACTAGTATACCTACAACCACTGCTATTGATGTAATGAATTACTTTTGTATTCTATTCTGTATTTTTTACAATGACTGACTTACTTGTGTAACAGATACAACAAACAACCAAACTTCAAAGACTTTGAACTTGTTGCCTTCAACAACATCTCTATCAACTTTAAATACTTCTAATAATGCATCTCTCTCTGCAGCTGTTATAGTGTTATCAATTATGACTATCATACTCATCATTGCAGTAATCACTATGGCAATAGTAATCGTGATATATAAGAGGAAGTTATCTGTGTCTGTCTCTAACAAAGTAATATATGAGTCTCCAGATAATATAAAAGAAGAATCATTTCACATGACACAGTCTAGTGTGTATGGAGTTCGTACTATTAACAAATAACTCTGAGTATTACATAATAAATTTGTTCATTATGTATTATACAGTTTTTGTGTGCAATAAACGTTTCTGTATTCAACTATTAAAATTTTCAAGTGCCATGTTACTTTTTTCAGAATAAACATTGTATAATTTATCAAAAATAGAATTTTGTCGTACATCTTAAATTGTATAATACTTATAATTTTGGTTGCATTTTATTTAAGTATACAATGTATATGGATTTTTATTTGTACTGTTATGCAATTAAGAATTGACATTCGTATTTGCTTTCTTCTGAAATGTGTGATATTCAAAATAATATTAAACACTTGGTCATAATTCAATTTTACTAATTTATTTATTAGCTAAGTGAAAGAGGTGGATTGGTCTGAAAGATCACTAGCCTCGTCCTTACTTTTTTCTAAAAATGCTATGTGCTACTTGCCCATAACAAATTTATATTACAAACTCTATAATTAATTCATATTAAAACATATGGGCATATATTGATTCAAAACAAACAGGCTTGTTATACAGAGTCAACTGAATTTC
>WLWD01001061.1_pt1:0-2500 | contig 22998 bp, 13 predicted proteins | sample 6712731 | NCBI WGS metagenome assembly WLWD01 (sample SAMN12718690, study PRJNA576275) | sponge metagenome | isolation source: marine sponge | host: Mycale hentscheli | place: New Zealand: South Island, Marlborough, Capsize Point | collected 2014-11-01
ACAAGAGTGATCTCTGCACTGCACACAACAGTCTCAGCCATATACTATGCCATTATTATCATGCTACCAGTAGTTGAGGGGGAGACAGAGATAGTCTCTGCAATAATCCAAGCCTTTCTTATAGATAGTGGTCCAGGGACAATTCCAGAGCACTAACAAACTAACAACGGGGAGGGGCCCAAGTATTTCTTAAAAGTTTATTAAAAAATATAAATGATTTCGAAAAGAAAGGGCACAAATTGGCATGCACAAACAAAATTTCACAAACAAACACAAACAAAATTTCCTGTATTGTTATCTTGTGCAAATAATTTTCCATAAACTTGGTTGAGGGGGTTAGGGAGTGACCCTTCTAGAATCCTTCCTCCCTCCCCTTTGTGTTTGCCTCAGCACACACACCTCCATTAGATCAACTTCACAACCTACTCTGCAATTTCAGAAAAGTTCCAGGATATAACCCTGAAAATATTATGGTTAAGTGGTAAAAACCACCAACAGTCTGTGCAGCAATCATTAGTGCCACTGACATTCTAATGCATTCATTGAGAGCTATTACATGTGAAAACAACAACACTTTCCCATTACCATTAATCAACCACAGCAGCTGCTAAAAATTCTTTATACTACTATGGACTCTTACTGTGGATGGAATCTCGACATTGCTTTCATAAGGTAGCTGTATCACCAACTTTAGTCACTCCTAGAGCACTGAGCTCTCAATCAGTCAAAAGCAAAAGCGACATGTGAACATCTACCACAAAACATAATTATAGAAAGCTAAAGTTGAGTACTTGTAACAAATATATATACACCCATCTGGGATTTCTAAAAAAAGAAAAAAAATTCAGTTGTAATTGCTTCACTGCAGTTTTATGCCACAAAAAACAACAACAACAGTGGAGTGAACCCACTACACAATGCAGAGGTGTAAAAGCCACAGACCAGAGCCTTTTAAGCTCATATTAACAAGCATTTGAATCCATTCTTTTACACCTACATGCAATAGTTTGAGAAAGTATGCCAGGCATTCAAATAATTATTTCAATGGTTTTGACACTATATCATATTTGAAGCTGTTGGAAACTATGTTTATCATAATCAGTTATGTCAAGTACATTAAACTAGTGATGCGCTCTAATAGCACAAAATAGCGAAGCGAGCGATGCACGTTCCCTGTAATTGCAGCTATTCCATGCATGCTAACACCCTCAAAGCTCTTGACCAAGCGTTTTGTTGTGAATAGGGTGGGAGTCATACTTTGGTTGTCATTATGTAGTGTAAAATTGTATGAAAACTGAGAATGATACAAATTACCAAACATGCATCAATTTTATGTGAACAGTAACCACATTAAGTTCATTACTGATGACAATCAAAATGTCTTGTCTGTAAAAATCATAATTTATGTGCTTCATTTTAACATCAATTATTACAAAGGTATCAAGAGAATAGTTTTGCAAATGAGAAGCTACATGTAAACTATAACTGAAAATAGGTAAAGGGTTTCACAGGCAAAAACAAAAACTGAGTCAATTATTTATCCATTAAACCAGGTCACTCCCCCTACCTTCTTCAACGCAGTCGCTAGCCACATCGAGTCTGTTTTTATTTCAGCCAGGTCGATATTTTTAACAACCGAGTGGATAATCATTTACAACCAGGTCAATATTTTTTACAGCCCAGTGAGTTTTTCTCTTCGAGTCGATATTTTTGTACTTGTATCACTAATTGCAGAAGATTAATTTTGAAGCAAACGGCCTCCCATAGTTCAATGCCTGCTTGGCCATTGTGCATTCATGGATATAACTTATGAAGAGCAAACTATGCTAGTGGTATGTCCTACAAGAAACATTAAACTTTGTTAGTTTGTTACTTGCTGTTTATACGTCATGATTATATCATTTTGTCTCACAAATGTAGTCTTTTGTGTTTCTAAAAGTCAGGTTCACCTAATAATCTTGTCTGCATAATGTCACAATCACGAGTTCTAAATTTTGAACAGGGCTTGAAGTTTGATTAAAAGTGTTTCTATCTAATGTTTCTGCTACAGTGTCAACTCTACTGAAAAATGTACAATCTTTGGTTACTGCATAATGCCAGGTGATGTTAAACCTGCCTTGTGCAGCAATATGCATGCAATTGAAGGGACGTGGTGTTTATGCTGTTTAAAATACAGTCATATTGTTGGGGTTGCGGAGATTGGACAATCTATTCTGTGACTGTATCTCTTTAAACAATTTTAAAATATTGTAAGGATAAAGTTTCCTCTGAATGTAAAATGTTATGTGGCTTTATTTTATGTTCCAAATTAGACTGAAAAAAATGGACATTCATGTCGAGTTAGGAAGGTTCACAATGACAGAAATAGTTCAGGACATCAGTACTTGTATGTAAGGGCATTTATATCTAGCCCCTCCCAGCTCTAATGGATGTCTATGGCCTGTGTACTGTGTGTACGTGTATTTTGTGTGATTCTTTATGTGTGTGTCTGTTCATGTGT
>WLWD01001061.1_pt1:5000-22998 | contig 22998 bp, 13 predicted proteins | sample 6712731 | NCBI WGS metagenome assembly WLWD01 (sample SAMN12718690, study PRJNA576275) | sponge metagenome | isolation source: marine sponge | host: Mycale hentscheli | place: New Zealand: South Island, Marlborough, Capsize Point | collected 2014-11-01
AAATGAGGAGTCAGAGAGAGTGACGTCATCACGGAGTAGATGTTTTGCTTGGTCAAATTTGCTGGTGGTGGGGCAAGAGTATTCGCTGACTCTGAGGAACCCATAGAAAGCCAGCGTAAAGGCGGCCCAGTATAGGAGTTTGTCATGGGATGAGAAGGTTGATAGGGAGAGTTGTGACTTCAGAGCGCGCAGGTTAGAGAAGGTAATTGGCGACCTTGTTCTGGCTTTCTTCCTGAGTGAGCGTCTGATGCCGGTGCAGAGGTATGAGAGGAGCGGAGTGTCTGTGGTGGGGTCGCTGTACCCATGCTCCAGGTGATACAGTCTGATGCCAGCAAGATATACCTTGATGGTCTGGGATGATAACCTCTTGCTGATATGGGCACAGAAATACCGCAGAGTGAGCTCCGAAGCTGGTAGAGGCGGGATATGCTGGCATTTGCAGAACCTCAGGTAGGCGGACACGCCCACCTTGTATGTTCTCCTGGTGGAAGGGGCTACCCCTGCGGCCTGCAGCCAGTTCAAATGTGCTGTTAGAGGAATGTTGGTGCTGCAGGGGTGGGAGTTGGCAGGAGGTCCGCGTGAGGAGCCAGAGAGCGAAACTTGGGCAGCTGCAAACGAGAGAGTGCATCAGCAATACAGTTATCAATGCCAGCTATGTGGCGAATCATTACGTTAAAGTTATTATCAGCAGCCACATAGAACAGGGCCCGTACCAAGTCCATTAAGTCAGGGCAGCGTGATCGACCAGCCTGCCAGACGTGGACTACTGCCTCATTGTCGCAATGAAACAGAAGCCTCTTACCAGACCAGTGCTTGCCCCAGGTCTCGCATGCCATGACTATGGCATAGAGCTCTTTCCACTCGATAGACATATCGAGGAGGTTGGATGACCAGGTTTTGCTGAACCAGTGGCCGTTCCAGTAAGCGCCGTAGCCGAGGTGCCCTGCGGCGTCAGTAAACAGGTTGAACTCGTGGGCGGGTGTCCATGATGGTTCTATGAAAAATGCCACCCCGTTCCAGTCTGATGCGAATCTAAGCCACCAACGCACATCCAGGACTGTTTCTTTTGTGATGGCTACCTGCTCCTCTAGTCCTTCTACAGAGTGAGCTGTGTCTAACAACCGTCTGAGGAAGATGCGTCCAGCAGGTATCACCTTACATGCAAACGCCAGCTTGCCTATGAGTGACAGCAATTGGCGTTTGGTGCATCTGCCCTGGCAGCTGTAGAGGGAACTGAATCTGGATAGTTCTTCCAGCAGAGCAGTCAGCTTCTCCGGAGGGAGGCGTGCCTGTTTCAGAACAGTGTCTAGTTCAATCCCAAGTATCGTGAGAGTGGTAGCTGGGCCTTGTACTTTCTCAGGTTTCACTGGGGCTCGTACGGCTTCACATAGAAGGAGCATGTCAAGGAGTGCATTGAGGCAATCAGGGGATAAAGCAGGAGCTACGAAGAAGAAGTCATCTAAATAGTGAAACAAGTGAGAGAGGTTAAAGTAATGCTTAAGTATCCATTCTAGTGCGTTAGCGACCATGTTAAATAGATAAGGTGCAGAACGCAGTCCAAAAGGGAGACATTTGTCAACGTAGTACAGGTTTCGCCAGCAGATGCCAAGTAGGTGCCAGTCTTCCTTGCGTACGGGACATATCCGAAAAGCGTTTTTGAGATCTACTTTGGCCATGAGAGCTCCTTTACCACATAGGTGGCATAGCTTAATGGCGTCGTCGACGGTTGTATACTGTAAGGAAAAATCCTCAGGGTTAATAAAGTCGTTGATGCTGTTGTCGGAAGGTGCGGAGAGATGGTTGATCAGTCTCCATCCTCCGTCCTTCTTCGGGACAACACCAACGCCGGAGCAGCGGAGGTTGCTGTAAGGGGGAGTTGGATACGGGCCAGCCATTCTATTTTCTGCAACTTCTTTGGAAAGGGCGTCATTAACTACTTTAGCATGTTGGCTTGCAGATGCTAGGTTTGGTGCTGTGAGATGTGTGTGAGGACCTTCATAACCGATATTGAAACCGTGTGTCAAAGAGTTAACTAGTTTGGATACGAAACTTGAATCGGGGTGGGACGTGAGAAACCTAGCAAAGACCTGTGGACGTAGTGGCGTGTGCGGTGCATGATGCGCTATTGAAAGCGCATCAGCGTGCCTGGGGAGAGGCACGTTTGGGGTGGGCTCCATTGCAGCCTGAGCAGGCGTGGTAGTAAGGGCACTTTGAGCCGCGAAAACAAGTACCTCGGCGATTGTATATGCGGCAGTACCTGTCCTCGTTGCCACCTGTCCCAGGCTTGCTCTGCTTGTCGCCTACCAGCTGGGGGCAATCGTGGGCAAGGTGGCCTGTGATATTACAGACTGGGCAAGGAGAGGCTGAACGCTTGGATGTCCGTAATGGACATTCAGCGGACAAGTGGTCTGGACTTCCACAAGAGAAGCAAGTGGCCTGGCGCTTGGTAGCGTCAGCTGACAACCAAGTGGCCACCAGTTCTGAGTCAGTGCTAGACCAGCTACCGGCTGGGTCCGAGGCCATCTTCATCCTGAACTGCGCATCATATTGCAGCCAGGCGTAGGGCTGAAATTTGGTACTCGACCTGGTTATAAAAGCCTGATACTGAAATAAGTCAGGCGCAACATCAGGTCTGTGAGCACTCAAGACCGCCGCATAAATGCTCCATGCTTCTAACCAAGAGTCTAGCCCTGTAATGGACCTGGTACTAGTGGGCCTCTTGGAAGCATTACCACAACCCACATGCCTACTAAGGAGTTTATATAATTCTATAAACTCACCTCGTTCGATGGCATGTCTGACCTTACGGGTAACTGGGGGAGCGTGGGCCTGGCGGCGGCTTGTCCTGCGGTGCCTGCTGTGTCTGCTGGACTTCTTGGTCTTGTGGTGCCTGCCATGACGGTGGCGGACTGGTGAGGGAGACTCAGATGAAGAGGAGCTGATAGAGGAATGTGAGGAAGATGAGGAGGTGTGGTAGCCTTTAGAGCGCTTGGTTTTCGCTGAGGATCGGCTTTTGTGAGCGTCAGTTTCACTACTGGATGGGGAGGAAATCGTAGGACTCCGATGACGCCTTGACCGTTTACGCTCCTTCTCTTTCATGACCGATCTAATAGTCTCCGTAAGAGCTTTTCGTTGAGCCTTAGAAAAGGGGGCCGTGCTACTAGCTGGGGAGTTGCCCTTACTGTGTCTCGATCTGTGACGGCCTGCCTGGTCAGGGACAGTGGGATCTTCCTCGGGACCGTCATACTCTGACTGGCTGCTGCTATTACTATCAGAGCTGTGGTCGCTGCTGTCAGACTGGCTGCTGCCACTACTGGCAGTCTGAGTAGTACCTTGGAGAGACTGAAGGTGGGCATAGAGTCGCTGTACCTTGGCTGCCTTATTCCCGTCTTGGGCAAGGTGGAACTGATTAAGGTAGAGCTGCAGGGTTGAGACAGGCAGTTTACTGAGCTGGGACTGAGAGGTTGTCAGTGGAAGAACTGGGGGTGACTATGACTCTTGTTAATAGGTCTTGCTAAGGCTAGATTAGATAAGATCAACAGTCACTTTTCTGTGAGAGCTACAGAAGCTACAGGTTGCACGCGGTGGTACTAGCTTGCATGTTTGTGTGTGGTATACCCGCCCATGCGCGGGCAGCCCGTGTGTGCGTATGAATACCATGCGTGTGTGCATATGACTACCATGCAAGTACCCTAGACAGGAATTCTAATGCTACTGCACCAACTCTGCTGGCCGTTAACCTCAGTTATCGGGACCGTTAACTCCATTAACAAACAGAAATACCAAGTTACACTCTTCCCTGAGTAATATAGTGGATATGCCACATAGCAACATGAATTTTATGATCATTAAAACAGGGTCAACAATGTAACAAACTTTTTTTTTCTTCATTATTTACTATTTGCTTTTGCCCTATCATGCCAGCACAATAATACGCTCATTGCTTCCAACAACCTATTTTGCTCAAACTTTTGTTGAAGAATTCTGGCTGAGATACTTGCTTATAATGTTTATCTCCCCTTGACCAACAGACTTCAGATAATCTCCTACTAAGTGGTACTCAAATTGAACTTAAGTGTTTGTGGCCTTGTTGTGGACTAAAGCTTAGGAGTGTGGTGGGGTAGTTCAACACACACTGCACTCTGACATGCACAAATGTCAGTCAAAATGCAGCTGCTACTACTTTACTGCATGTACTACAATTTATTGCTACACAGCAAAAGCCTACATACACCAACCACAATATTCCAGCTGATTGACAAACATCAGAGAGTATGCTACACAAGAGCACACACACACACACACACACACACACACACCAAGCCTATATCACACGGTTGTGATCCACATTTCACAGTTCCCTCTCTCCTTGTATAGTCTAGTCCAGTAATTATACCATTTTTTGTGAAGTGAACATGAATTCACAAGTACCTACTAATAAATTAATTAGCTAATTGATTAAGACAGCTGTGCTAACTGATTAGTGCCCCATCATGCATAAACTTTTTCAACCTGACATCTTGTATTACATAAACAGAATCTACTTTAAACCTCCCCCCCCCCCCCCCCCCCACCCCAAACTTCTCCAGAAAGAATTATTGTTCCTGACCACTACAGCTTTGATGAAGGGACATAGGAATATGAGGGGGAGGGGGGGGAAGGAAACAATTGCCCCCCCCCCCCCTGCACTTTTCAATATGGAGCATTGCCCTACTTTTTGGCTTTATTGACACATAGCTGCATTATTTTTATAAAAATTATCATACATGCTGCATAAGCTACAGAATTAATTCTATGGCTATGCACTTACTCAGTGACTTATGGGCTAGCGGGTTAGATGGTTTGCATCACCACGATTCCTTCTACTGGGATAGCTACACCCTCTGAATTAAAAAAAATCCCAGTATTTTTTAACGATTCACAAGTGAAGAATTCAACCTTTCATGGTCCCCCCCCCACCCCCCCCCCTCCCCCACTTTTGAGACTGTTTCCTACACCTATGTGTTGGTTATCTTATGTACACAAGCATACCAAACTCATGTAACAATTAGGTGCAAGCTGCAAAATGTGGTATTTCCAAACAAACATTTAATCGAGAGTGTCATAGTAAGTTTACACTGAAAGAGTTGCAGAAGCATACACTTTTGACATTTTGGGAAATCCTTGCAAGACTGCCATCAGTGATTACTATAAAACTCCAGAATCAAAGAAAGCCTCTGTCACACCAGTACTTCTTCAACAATCTGAAGTGAAAAAACAAAACAAAAACAACTAACTTGTCAGCTGAACAAACATTTCAGTTTTGTGCAATCAGCAAAGTCTGACCAAAAAGAAAATGATCATAAGATTTTTGCGATGTAAAACCTATTGACATGATGAACACAAATGCAAGTGTGCATGAGTATGGTCAGATAGTGTACACTGTGCCAAATGCTTTGATATAAATGGAAGTAGTTGATCAGAAGTGTTGGAGGTAGACATTCATGTACTACAGAGATCTGTGGAAGCGTCAACTCAAGGCCTCCAATGTCGAAAACTTTAGAATTGGCGAGTACGATCAGAGGAAGATTTTTCTGCAGTTGTTTATTATGACTCCTACCAAGTTTGAAGAATAGCATCAAGGTAATCTAGTGTTCAGGAGTTCTTAATAGTAATGTAGCAGTTGATTTCTTAATTGTTTTGCTGACCAGTAAATTTAAATATTAGTTTTAAATAATGAAAGTGTTTTAGCAAATAATTAATTTTATTTTAGCTAGTAATAATCCAATCTCCCATTATGTTTAGTGTTGCACCGATATGTTATCATCTGCCATGTTATCATCTGCCGATATTGCCACAGGTGTGATATTGCCACAGGTGTACACACAGCCGGGTTACCTCCAGCTGTATTTCCTACTACTTCCCTGTGAGCAATAGCTGCAGCTAGGCTGGCAGCAAAAAGAAAAAAAGAGCCCCCCCCCCCCCCCCCCCCCCCCCCCCTGAGTATCACTTGTCTGGTGCAGTCTAGTATTGAGCTAGTACCTGAAATCCATTCTCTCATTATGTTCACTCAGTGGTTTACCAAGTAATACACACACACACACACACACACAAAATTTATTTGTATAAACACCATAGTCTTTGATCATCTGCCTGTTTTCAATGATTCAAAGTAAACTGTTGTCATTATTATTTTTTACTTCTGCATTTTTTCTTTTGGTTTGTATATGCTGAGTTAACCCTCAATATGCATGTGGGAGAGGGTTATAGTACTCAGTTTGTCTGTCTATCAGTCATTCTGTCACACAACAGTGCCAGTGCCATTTCAGCTGAATAGCAATTTTTTTCCCATTACATTTTTGAAGGGGCAAATTACACATCGTACTATTAGTTCTATTACTCAAACAAATAGGGGTGATGCTGTTGTAAAGGGAAAGGAGCCCTACATCCCTTGGATTATTTCTCTTTATAAAAATGCGTGTGTGGTCATGGGTTGTGTGTACACATGTTTTACAGTTTAATTCGTCTTGTCAGATACATGTGATCTTTTATGAACCCTTTCAACACCATAACCACATATATGCGGGTGAACAGGCCTGTGTTTTCCGATTTTCTAAAATCTGTTCAATGCTATTCCACTATATATTTTTTTATACGCAGAAGAGGTGATGTACTTCATTTAGAAAAATTAACCCATATGGGCAGGTTACGTTGTTTTTAATGTCAGAAAACAGAGGTTGAGAAATTGATAGTGTTGGTATACTGGTGTGTGGGTGTATTGAGTATGTTGGGTATATTGGTGTGTAGTGAGTGTATGGGGTATTGAGGTTATGGGTATTTGTATGTGTGGCTTGTTTACCACTTATTATCTAATTGTATTTATATCATAGTTGCTATGGTAACAGCTATGGATTAAAATATTATTCCCTAGTGTTATTCCCATCCAATCGCCTGCGGAAAAAAATATTTTGTACCACAAAGGGAGTTAAAATTGCACACAGAAGAATATTTTGTTGACAGGTGCACAAATAATTATGGTATGTGCTTTTAGCCGTTGTTGTGCATTCTGTGTGTATTGTACACCTTTTATTATCGCAACTTTATTGTCAGTTTTGTGGAATAAGTTTAGGTTTCTAAATTTAATAATTGTATAGCCCCTAATGGTAATTAATTGGAGAAAAAGAATTGGTATTTTCGCTGATATTCAATATAATGTAGGTCATTGCTTTTCTATTGTGACATTCACTAAGTATTTACTGCTTTGTGACTTGCTATTATAATTCCTGATCATATTTCTGATATAATATAAATAATTGCCATCAATTAATACATAGGAAAGGGTATAGTTTGGTTGGTATGTTTGTAAGTTAGTGATCAAGTATTTTGGGCATAGGTGTCGATTCTGTAGTACTTTTAACATCTAATGATTAATATGTTTACTCATGCCATTATGCGTTTACCTATGATCATTGCAGATTGATAATCTATTATGAGTGTGTTTTTATCTTAGCTATGTATAATATTTTTATGTGCACTTCATATTGATTTATTTCTCTACAGAGTTATGAGCGCCGGGGCAAGGCGGTGAGGGAAGGAAGGAAGAGGGAGCTGTGGTCAGATGTCACACCTGACATGATGTCAGATAAAGAACAAGAACAAGACGAGAAAACATTTATGCCATCCTCTGTCATATCGCTCAGGAGCATTAAATAAGTTAAGATGTCTACTAGGACAGCCTACCATCAAGTCATCCAAGGGGAACCAGGTGAAGGGATTCATTGAAACAAAGACATGCTCCACGAGGATATAAAAAGTGTACGGTTAACGATGCTGCGGGAGAGGAGGACAATCAAGAAATTGATGAACAAAGTGAATAACAGTTTATGAGACATTAATTAGAAATCATAACTTGATTAAATTTTTTTGTGACTTTGGATTCTTAATATCCTGGGTGGGTATTATGTTGAATATGGCCTGCCTTATTCCGAGACAGGATATAAGCTGGGTGTAAGCATGGTATAGGATAATTTGCTAGCTGTTATAAATAAAAGAAATAACATTAACAGGGCTGAACTTGAAGTTAGATTGATTCAAGACACACACACACATAAATTGACTCAAGACACACGGACACGTAAATTAATTCAAGACACACGCACACGTAAATTGATTCATGAAAATGTAACATTTTCTTATTATTTCAACAGGACTTGTCATTATGACTGAATATATATTGAAGGTAATATAATCTTGAAATACTTACATTCAGCAAACTCAGTGCAATACACTGTTTAGCTGGTTCATAATGGTCACTATAAAGTCCCATAATATAAAGACGAAAAATACATCTCAAGAAATTATTCAGAATTTAACCTCTGGATGCCATTATAGCAATCCAATAACTTTATACCAAGCGTAAAATGAAAAGATGAAGGTGGTTCTTGGCTATTTTTAAGGAGTCACAGTATAATGACACTAGTTTATCATTCATACATCTTATTCCATGGCAATATTATAGCTTATTAAATTCCTTGCCAGCATGTACGCTCCAACTGAATATTAATTGAGTGGAGCTTATGTTCCCATATGGAGGAATCTAGGAGTTAATGAACTAGTCAAAACCTATTATGATCCCCTCACAACATAAGGTAATGTTATTATCACTAGAAGTTCACCGGGACAGCACTTCAGTACTTTTTTTCACATCTGATAAAGTTATAGCAACCACCTTACAGTTATCAGAGTCTCAGTACAGTAGAAATATAAATAATGGCATGAAAACAAATTGCTTGATGACTGTGGGTTCAAGAAAAAGTGCACAAATGAAGTGGGATATGATAAATGCATAGCAGCAGGTGTAAATAAACAAGTTAAGCTGGAATGTTCACAGCTTTTTTTTCAGTCATCTTGAGGAGGCAATTCATCCTTCTCTGGAAGATCCGTTGGCAAGATAAAGGGCATATGATTACTCATTCTCCAGCCCTGCTATGCACTATCCCATTCAGCTACTCCTGTCCTATGTGGTCACACACCACGTCTACTTCTCCGTTCTAATTGTCCTGTCACTCCATCATCTTGGACCATGTGCAGGCCTTCGCATCGGCAATCCTCGGCATTCCTTTTAAGTTTCACACATACATACACAACACACACAGTAAAAGTACAGTTATACCATTTTTTGTCAATTTACACATTTTGACATTACAATTACAAACACTCAGATATGAACGTGATACACTAAAAATCTGTACTTATAATTATACTCTAAGTGTAATATGTATGTACACATTATTATAATGATACGGGACTTAAACAGAAAGCTTACCGGAGTGACAGATCTGCAGTTTTACTCTTGTGGAGTAGATAATATTTCACCTTCAACTCTAACACTCCTACTTCTAGTAAAATGAAGCATCAAAGGTGTGAACCCTCAACTTTACTATACACTAGCTAGCTATTACAAAATCATCTCAGACCAATAAATAATTTATCGGCAATTCTAAATGAGGCATCAATATAGCTCGAGCTATGAAAACGGTACATGTAAACATTGTCTTCATAAGAGAAGAAGCTAAACCAGGCCAGAGACACTCGCTGGTATATATTTTCAACGTAAAACTCCACTTCCAGCAACTTCATAACTTCACAGCGGCAAACCAAAGCTAACGTGGGCCACAATAAAATATTTGCTCACGTTTATGATGTGACGATAGGGGCATTACCTACAAAAACTAGTACATGGAGCTGAAGCTTGGCGTTTTCTAAAAAATACCCTGAAGTTAAAAAAGTAGAATAATGAAGTTCTTAAGTCGTTATTGTAAGTTCATACCTAAATAACAGTCAATTGTCTGTAATCTCCAAATCAAAGTGTGACCGACACACAGGATGACTACTGTAACCCTCTCTCAGGATGACTACTGTAACCCTCTCTCAGGATGACTACTGTAACCCTCTCTCAGGATGACTACTGTAACCCTCTCTCTCAGGATGACTACTAACCCTCTCTCAGGATAACTGTAACCCTCTCTCAGGATGACTACTGTAACCCTCTCTCAGGATGACTACTGTAACCCTCTCTCAGGATGACTACTGTAACCCTCTCTCAGGATGACTACTGTAACCCCTCTCTCAGGATGACTACTGTAACCCCTCTCTCAGGATGACTACTGTAACCCTCTCTCAGGATGACTACTGTAACCCTCTCTCAGGATGACTACTGTAACCCTCTCTCAGGATGACTACTGTAACCCTCTCTCAGGATGACTACTGTAACTCTCTCACAGGATGACTACTGTAACCCTCTCTCAGGATGACTACTGTAACCCTCTCTCAGGATGACTACTGTAGCCCTCTCTCAGGATGACTACTGTAACCCTCTCTCAGGATGACTACTGTAACCCTCTCTCAGGATGACTACTGTAGCCCTCTCACAGGATGACTACTGTAACCCTCTCTCAGGATGACTACTGTAGCCCTCTCTCAGGATGACTACTGTAACCCTCTCTCAGGATGACTACTGTAGCCCTCTCACAGGATGACTACTGTAGCCCTCTCACAGGATGACTACTGTAACCCTCTCTCAGGATGACTACTGTAACCCTCTCTCAGGATGACTACTGTAGCCCTCTCTCAGGATGACTACTGTAGCCCTCTCTCAGGATGACTACTGTAACCCTCTCTCAGGATGACTACTGTAGCCCTCTCTCAGGATGACTACTGTAACCCTCTCTCAGGATGACTACTGTAGCCCTCTCTCAGGATGACTACTGTAACCCTCTCTCAGGATGACTACTGTAACCCTCTCTCAGGATGACTACTGTAACTCTCTCTCAGGATGACTACTGTAGCCCTCTCTCAGGATGACTACTGTAACCCTCTCTCAGGATGACTACTGTAGCCCTCTCTCAGGATGACTACTGACTAAACTGTAACCCTCTCTTCAGGATGACTACTGTAACCCTCTCTCATGTTACTACTGTAACCCTCCTCTCTCTCATGATGGACTACTGTAACCCTCTCTCGAGGAATACTACTGTAGATCCATTCTCTCAGGATGACTACTGTAACCCTCTCTCAGGATGACTACTGTAGCCCCTCTCCCTCTCAGGAAATGAACTACTGTAACCCTCTCTCAGGTGATACTGTAGGGGAAACTCTCTCTCAGGATGACTACTGTAACTCTCTCTCAGGATGACTACTTACTGGTAACCCTCTCGTCAAGGATTACTACTGTAACCCGCTCTCAGGATACTTACTGTAAACCCTCTCTCAGATACTTTACTGTAACCCTCTCTCAGGATGACTAAACTGTGACTCTCCTCAGGATGACTACTGTAAAACCCTCTCTCAGGATGACTACTGTAACCCTCTCACAGGATGACTACTGTAACCCTCTCTCAGGATGACTACTGTAACCCTCTCTCAGGATGACTACTGTAACCCTCTCTCAGGATGACTACTGTAACCCTCTCTCAGGATGACTACGGTAACCCTCTCTCAGGATGACTACTGTAACCCTCTCTCACCATGACTACTGTAACCCTCTCTCAGGATGACTACTGTAACCCTCTCTCAGGATGACTACTGTAACCCTCTCTCAGGATGACTACTGTAACCCTCTCTCAGGATGACTACTGTAACCCTCTCTCAGGATGACTACTGTAACCCTCTCTCAGGATGACTACTGTAACCCTCTCTCAGGATGACTACTGTAACCCTCTCACAGGATGACTACTGTAACCCTCTCTCAGGATGACTACTGTAACCCTCTCTCAGGATGACTACTGTAACCCTCTCTCAGGATGACTACTGTAACCCTCTCTCAGGATGACTACTGTAACCCTCTCTCAGGATGACTACTGTAGCCCTCTCTCAGGATGACTACTGTAACCCTCTCTCAGGATGACTACTGTAACCCTCTCTCAGGATGACTACTGTAACCCTCTCTCAGGATGACTACTGTAACCCTCTCTCTCAGGATGACTACACTAACCCTCTCTCAGGATGACTACTGTAACCCTCTCACAGGATGACTACTGTAACCCTCTCTCAGGATGACTACTGTAACCCTCTCTCAGGATGACTACTGTAACCCTCTCTCTCAGGATGACTACACTAACCCTCTCTCAGGATGACTACTGTAACCCTCTCTCAGGATGACTACTGTAACCCTCTCTCAGGATGACTACTGTAACCCTCTCTCAGGATGACTACTGTAACCCTCTCACAGGATGACTACTGTAACCCTCTCTCAGGATGACTACTGTAACCCTCTCTCAGGATGACTACTGTAACCCTCTCTCAGAATGACTACTGTAACCCCTCTCTCAGGATGACTACTGTAACCCTCTCTCAGGATGACTACTGTAACCCTCTCACAGGATGACTACTGTAACCCTCTCTCAGGATGACTACTGTAACCCTCTCTCCGAGACTACTGTACCCGCTCTCAGGATGACTACGTAACCCTCTCTCAGGATGACTACTGTAACCCTCCATCTCGGATGACTACTGTAACCCCTCTCAGGATGAACTACTTAAACCTCTCTCAGGATGCATACTGTAACCCTCTCTCAGGAGACTAACTGTAACCCTCTCTCCTATGACTACTGTAACCCTCTTCTCAGGTGACTACTGTAACCCTCTCTCAGATGCTACTGTAACCCTCTCACAGATACACTGTAACCCTCTCTCAGGATGACTACTGTAAACCCTCTCTCAGGATGACTACGGTTAACCCTCTCTCATGATGACTACTGTAACCCTCTCTCAGGATGACTACTGTAACCCTCTCTCAGGATGACTACTGTAACCCTCTCTCAGGATGACTACTGTAACTCTCTCTCAGGATGACTACTGTAACCCTCTCTCAGGATGACTACTGTAACCCTCTCTCAGGATGACTACTGTAACCCTCTCTCAGGATGACTACTGTACCCCTCTCTCAGGATGACTACTGTAACCCTCTCTCAGGATGACTACTGTAACCCTCTCTCAGGATGACTACTGTAGCCCTCTCTCAGGATGACTACTGTAACCCTCTCTCAGGATGACTACTGTAACCCTCTCTCCGGATGACTACTGTAACCCTCTCTCAGGATGACTACTGTAACCCTCTCTCAGGATGACTACTGTAACCCTCTCTCAGGATGACTACTGTAACCCTCTCTCAGGATGACTACTGTAACCCTCTCTCAGGATGACTACTGTAACCCTCTCTCAGGATGACTACTGTAACCCTCTCACGCACTTTTTTTTGTAGTAAACCATGGGTGGAATGATCTATAACCAGTAGCATTGCAAACAGCCAAGAATAGTAATTTGTGTTTTGTTGCCTGATGTTACCTGTCCAATCTTTTTGCCTGCAATAACATGACGAAGTTTATGCTCAAGGGGCATTCCTAATTCATCACCAGTGTATATTTGGGATAGCTTATACATTAAGTTATATTCAAGAAGAGTTTTTTTGAGAAGCTCAAATAACTCATCAGTTGAAGGTGTGGCATCTTCGGTTGCAGCTGAGATTTGAGCATAGGCTGTCAAAACAAACACAAACAAACATAAACACAGACATTAAAGGCACTCATTTGTTAGCATTTATGCAGTATAATTGTATCAATTGATTATATTGATTACTGGTGTGACTGTCTCCAATTTGTATCTATTCTCACTAAAGAGGACGTCATCCACAGAGCTGTGCCACAAAACTTGCTCCTTCAACAATGGAAGTTCATTTACAGCGAAGATGAAAGATAGCGAGCTACAAATTGCAGCAACATCACAGGACACAGGCTGTCTCATTGTTAGTCACACAGAAGAGAGGCTACTCCATTATCAGACCATATTCCATACTGAAACACTTACAAACCACAAATACCCCATTATAACCCCAGCTCTTTCTTCACCAGAGCCCTCTCTAGTCCTCTCTAGAAGAACTTGCTAGAAGACTATTATTTATGACTAACTACTAATAAAGAAACAGCCAATCTTCAACTAAACTTATTTTAGAAGGACAGTACAACTAACCCGCACTAAATTAATTTGTTATACTATTTTTCTGTAACTTACTATTTGAGATACTCCAGCAGTAAAATACTAAAAGGAAACACCTTAAAAACTTGCGCAGAGAACCCTAGCTGGAACCGCAATCTGGGGGTGGGGCTACTAGTATTGGATGGGGGTGGCGCTACTAGTATTGGATGAGGGTGTGGCTACTAGTATTGAATGGGGGTGGGCCTACTAGTACTGGACTGTCTCGCAGACTTTGGCAGCGAGTGGCACAGTCTGCCAAATACAAAATAAAGTGCGGGTGACAAAACTTTGTTTTTTGGTGGTATGGAAAGATTCCTACAAAGGCTTATAAACCTACCATTGTCATTAATACTATCTCTTCTCATTCTGTAAAGGGGCGTGGCAGTACTTTTAAAGTGCTGTTATCTATAGTAATTTCCACATTGAATTGAGTAAAGAAAGCCTCAAAATCACTGCCACAGAACCTGACTACAAGCTCAACAGCAATAGTATGGTAACTAGAAAGTAAGCTGGTTCAGTGATGATAGTTGAATAGTAGCCTCTGTTGTTGCCGGTCTTTTCCTGCCAGTAAACTGAGGCTCCTTAGTATGTTCCTACTTGCCATGTCTATAGCAGTTGCCATGACTATAGGGTGATACTTTGAAGACTTCTCCTCAGCTCATCAGGAGTGGATTGTCAGACAAGAGAGGTGATAGATCAATATACACTGCCAATAAGAAGCTATCAGACAAGAGAGGTGATGGATCATTGTGCACTGCCAACAAGATGCTACCAGACAAGAGAGGTGATGGATCATTGTGCACTGCCAACAAGATGCTACCAGACAAGAGAGGTGATGGATCACTGTGCACTGCCAACAAGATGCTATCAGGCAAGAGAGGTGATGGATCATTGTACACAAGAGAGGTGATGAATCATTGTGCACTGCCAACAAGATGCTACCAGACAAGAGAGGTGATGGATCATTGTGCACTGCCAACAAGATGCTACCAGACAAGAGAGGTGATGGATCATTGTACACAAGAGAGGTGATGAATCATTGTACACTGCCAACAAGATACTGTCAGACAAGTGTAGTATTGGAATTTCGATTTGTGATGTAGGAGGGCCATTCACAGTAATTTGCTAATGGTATTCAACCGCCGCAAAGCAATGGTATGGCCACGTCTTCTGACATTTTGAATGAGTAGTGGCCCAATAAAGTACCGATAAGTGCCATACAATAATACAGGGTAGTGGTTGGTAAAGGGTCTGGCTACACCAGACTACAAGCAACCATATATTGGTAACTAATATCAAACTACTTTCACATAATGTTTTTGTTATTTTATAACACTATGTTAAGCATTCTTTAATGAAAATTTATTTAGAAAGTAACAATAAAAATTAATTAACAATGTGTAAATTTGAAATATGGGATATGATATACAAAATATGTAAAGTGCAATACAATGAGTGTTTTCAATTGTATGTCCATGTGGCTTTGTCAGACTTCATTCCACAATTCTATTACACAAACAATACAATAGTTCAAATACTACAATAATAACAATACACTTACTGGAGCTGTCGCTGTATTTTATCTGCTAAATGATTACATTCTCCTGTTTGGAACAATACAGTAACAAACTCCTTGAGAGCTGAGGGTCTCGATGAAAAGACTCTACGTATGTTGTCCAATAGAGTCCTTGCTCTGTCTTCATCAATCAGATCTTTACGCTCACGAAGTTGGTCATAGGTATATTGTAATATGAGTCCAATACTGTAGCAGTGATCAGCTACTGTCATAACACAAGGCTTCACTGAGTGCACCAAGTCAGGATACACACTCAGAAATATACTCAAGTTATTGCCACCTATTAATAAAACATTTATAATGAAACCAAATAAAAAAAATAACTTGACTTACTTTCAGAGACCTCTACCACAGGATCTTTCTTCACATATTTCTAAAACCAAATATAATAATTGTTAGTTATTACAAGTTAGAATACATACTCTATTTCTACATACCTGTCCATACCAAATGAGGTGTCTATTCTGAAGTGCAATTCCTTGTGAATGGTTGAAACACTTCATGACTGAAGGAGTGGACTCTACTTCATGAACTCTCCCAAGATGATTCCCTCCTTCATGTGAACGACAGTCAAAGGCAAACTGGTAGTCCATAGAGCTGTTGTAGTTCATTCTGGAACTAGCTTTCTTTAGAGTGTCTTCTATTTCTTGTTTTAGAGCAGCACATTCATGGTGAATGGAGTCTTGGAAAGTAGGATCAGGAACTACGACTTCAAAATATTTGCATCGAGATATAAATGTTACACCAATTTGTTTAGATCCGTACATAAAGTGCACCATGTTTTTCTTGACTCCTTCTCCAATGAAAGTGAAGGACTTGTTGGATACGAGACATGCCATTGCAGCAGGAAAGAGTCCCATAGGAGTAAACCCACTACTGAAGTATATCAAGAGAGGCTCCACGAAACTTGAGCTACAAGATTCTTTGTGGAATTGATCAAGTTCCTTTGCACTAGTGTTTTCTAACACGCAAGGCATGATGTATTCTTTCTCCTTTTCTAAAACTGAGTTAGTATCAGAAGATTCAACTGACGGAATCTCAGCTATCAAGTGAAGATATGCAAGCAAAGCTACCAGTTGCTCTGGTGGAATCAAATGTCCTGAAATGTCAGCTGTAGCTGTCTTCAAATCTATCATAGAGAATCGACCTGTCTTCCTGAATCTCTCGGATGCGGCCTGACCTACGCTATCAAAGCTCATGGCTTTAAGAATGACACCAGTGATACTGTCATACACCACCTGGATGTCAATGATGACCAGGTCCTCCAAACCAGGCACACTGGGGAAGTACATCAGAACACCGGCATGGTGGTGAAGAAACCACAGAGCTGCTTTGGTCTCGTAGGGTGTCATATTGAAGGCATGAGATAAGGCCAAGCAGGTCTCCAGGCTGGCTGTCCTCACTTCTCTCATGCGAAGACACAAGCTGAACAGAAGCCACACAGCTGGAATTTTCAGCTTATTAAAGTGTTTCTCCATGGTATTTTCCAGTAACTGATGCAAGTGATCGATCTCTTCTACTCCGCCTCCCATGTTGTCTAAAGAAACAACTAGCTTGTCTTTTGAGCAGAACTGAACTATGCCTTTTTTGTAGGAGTCAGTGTCTCGAATCACTTTTTGAAGCTGTGAGTCGACTGTAGCGATGACTTCCTCAGAAACCTTGTCTTTGTGAGTACCCACGATATACACTACTGACTTGGAGGACTCCAGTATCTCACCAATGGCTGAGTTGTCTGGTCCTGATAGAGGTTGAAAAAGAGTGGAGGAACTGAAGCAAGATATACTGGCCAGAGTACGCAAAAGCATCTCTTGCAGAGTAAACTCAGATTTCTCTGGTGCAGTTGTCTCTCCTGAAGCTCTCTGATAAAAGACCCGATACTCCTCATCTAGTTGGAACTTGTAGCTAAAGAACAGCAAGTAGAGGGCAGGTCCTATGGTGAGTGCTGGTAGCATGTCCATCAGCTCAGGCTGGCCTCCGGTGTCCTCCATTCTCAAAAAAGCTTTAAAAGAATGTTTCACATTTTCTGCAAAGTGTGGTTGTTTGGACACTGTCTCAAATATGGCAGCTATTTCAGAATAATCTGGTAATGATACTGCCTGATCAGCTGGTTGGTCATGTGCTATTGAGAGTGGAGTGATTCCCTTATGTCTGGGTTGCTTATTTCTGGTAAAAGATTGCAATCTTGCCATCATCTTCTGTAATAATGAAGGTTGGGGTGGCTCTTCCACAGAGTGAGACTGCCCTGTACTGCTAGCCTGACTGACCTCTGCCCTGGTGTCACTACCTCTATGGGAATCAGCTGTAGCCTCAGAAGTGGATTCAATCTGAAAACTATCTTTGAGAGTGTGAAAGAGTAGAGAAGCTTCCTCAATGAGATTCTTTACAATGGTCCACTTTGTGGTTCTTTCTGCT
>WLWD01004363.1_pt1 | contig 22995 bp, 17 predicted proteins | sample 6712731 | NCBI WGS metagenome assembly WLWD01 (sample SAMN12718690, study PRJNA576275) | sponge metagenome | isolation source: marine sponge | host: Mycale hentscheli | place: New Zealand: South Island, Marlborough, Capsize Point | collected 2014-11-01
GATGGGGCAGGGTGTGAGTGGATGGGGCAGGGTGTGAGTGGATGGGGCAGGGTGTGGGTGGATGGGCAGGGTGTGAGTGGATGGGGCGTGGGTGGATGGGCAGGTGTGGGTGGATGGGCAGGTGTGGGTGGATTAGGAAGAAAATTGTTGTTTTCTAAACCAAGTCGAATGATATTTATAGGGCATGCTAGTTAAGTTGTGTGTGTGTGTGTGTGTGTGTGTGTGTGTGTTCACAATTGTAGAAAGTGAAAGGGTTATATGTAACTTATTTGTCAAGAACAACTGCGGGTGTAGTTTGGTGGGTATGTGGTTTCATTGTAGCCATTGAGCATGCTCAGAAGCTTTAGTACATGTTAACTACAATAGATCAGCTTGCTGAAGCAACTTTTTTTATATGTACTTTTGTGTGTGTGTGTGTGTGTGTGTGTGTGTGTGTGTGTGTGTGTGTGTGTGTGTTTGCAGCAAGTACTCCTACTGGGACAGTGAGGAATGTGAGGGCGGCGCTGGACACTGGAAGTAGCAGGAAGACTGTGAAACTGACCTGGGATGTAAGTTAACAGCCGCTATCTCCTAGCACAACACCAACCCTTCATTCACACGCAGGATCTGCATTATAATGAGCTTTTTAGCTTTATCATTTCTATTCTCTTGGGCTGTTGGATTGCTACCATGGTAGGAAGGATGGGATAGCTAGCTTTTTGAGGTTTATAATTATTCCAATTTTCCATGTAGCTGTAATAATGTTATTAGCGGCACAGCTTATGTTTTTATGTCCCGTCTATGTACAGCGACTTTGAAGTTTGATTCAGCATTTTTGAGGTTTTTAGACGTAATACAATTATGGTTTGTGGTCTTAATATTCTGGTAATGTACAACTTGCGGCTTCCTTTTTGTAACTGTATGCTATCTTCTTTTTTTCTTTTTCTTTTTTCCTCTCCTGTTGGTGTACAGCCATCTTCTGAAGCCAGTGTTACTGGTTACCGGGTGGGCGTGACTACTACTCCACCCCAGAGCATCATTGTCACCGGAACCACATTCACGCTGGATGCCGACTATTGCAATGGCACATACCAGTATTCTGTGACGCCTGTGAACGAGTGCAACATAGGCTCCACTCCCACATCTGTGTCTTTTACATGTGGTGAGTGAGTGAGTGAGTGGAGTGTGTAGCAGGTCTTCCCTGTGCCAAAGTATTATAAATGTTGAGTCTCTCTCTCCTCTCTTCCCCTTCCTCCTCCTTCCCACTTTTTTTTCCATTCATTCAACTAGTAATGCATCATATGTACTGTGCCACTTTATGATGGGTATTGTAATAGTTTGATCGTATTTATTTTTGTCCTCCCTTTTCCTACCTTTTCGTCACTTCTTGCCTCCTCCTTCCTCCATCTTCTTTCCCTGCTTGCCTGTCTATTGTCGTGTGCAGCCACTCTGGTTCAATTCTCTGTTATCAGCACTAGCGACCAGGCCCTCACCTTCAGGATAGATGCCAACTCCAGCCTCATCAAGATGCCCCTGAGCATCATGGTCAGCAACATCCTGCCCCTGCCCAACGAGGTCGTTATCACCACGCACACGTATGATGTGCTGACATTCAGTCCTGTCGTGTGCGTGAAGAACCTGCAGAGCAACACCTACTACAACATCTGCCTCTGTGTGGATTCAGAAGCTCGGGGCATCGGGAAACAGAATATCTGCATCCAGCACCAAACCAATGGTGGAAAAGAGACGAGTGCTTCAAGCTGTCTGATGCCTACACAAACCAGTACTTCCATGATAGAGAACCCGGCCAGTTCTTCTGGTATGTGTGTGAATTAAAGTGCCGTTGGTAAAATCACTTGCTTGATTAGAGTGTTCTCTCATAAAACTACTGTCTACTTATTCTAATAGTTCTTTGTGTCTATTGAGTATCTACAATTGTCTTAGTACAGACCCTTCAGTCTGACTGATAGTTTGAGTTAATGCTGTATACAGCACTACTCATCTTGCTCTGTCATTTGCTTCCATTTTCTCCCTCACCTTCTATCTGCAGTTAGTTTCCCTGACTGGGCCATCGCTGTGATAGTTGTGGGATGTCTGGCTGTGATAGCTCTTGGTTTCTGCTTTGTTGGGGTGTACTATGCCTGCAGTTCTAACAAGTCCAAAGAATGTAAGTTTCTTCTTAAAGTATTGCGGTCAAGACATTAACTTTCGCCGCTGTTTGTTTCTCTCTTTGTGTGTAGATATCTATGGCAGTACTCCATCTCTCCAGGCTAGCTCAGTGAACATGCCTCCACATAGCATTCACAGTGCGCACAGGTCTACATCCCCACCACGAAGCTGCCTGGTGAGTGATACTCGGGTGTCTAAACATTTAGAGATTTAGAGGGTGTGTTGTCATGTGGCTATACCTCTGTGTGTGTGTGTGTGTGTATGTGGGGTAATTCTTTATTTTTCCTTCTTCACTTTTAAATGCCATATATTTTGTTCTATTATACTATACGTATGTATGTATTTGTGTAATGTATTTAAGCTTGTGTATATGTGTATTTGTAGTCGTATCATCACTCCAATGGTCATAGCACAAACTGGAGTGAGCACAGAGACACTTTGCGGCAGATGGAGACAGACAAGGGAACTCACGTATAGCCTCCTCCCGGCTAGACTCTTTCATAAAGAAAGAGAATTAAAAGAAGTTTGTATCGATTCATATCATTCCACCATAATAACCATTTTCATAACAACTCCTCGTTTGTTAAGCAAATCTCTTCTTTTTCTCTTAAAATATTTGTTTTGTTGTTATTTCTTTCTCCCTCTTTACTCACTGGTGGGCACTGGGACGTGTCAGACACATTATGTTCATCTATACTCATATCACTTCCATGAGGTGGACCAAGCATTGCATTGGAGTAGCAACGACTCCTCTATTTGTACTGCACTGAATAATTCACATGCATACTTATTAACTCGATAGTGTTCTTTTTATTCAATTAGCATTTTCCACTGTAGAGATTTTATGGGGGGTTGCAATTATAGTAAAAGAGTTTGATTGTTGACTTGAAATGGGGGGGGTTATGATTAGAGATTTACAAAAAATCATTGGATCATCTGCAGTATTGGTTTACTTATCCATTAAAATGTAGTGGGTCTACCCCACCCACATAAAAAAAGCCTAAATCATTAGGTAAGGGGTCTACAATAATGGAAGGAACGTGGTATGTTGACTACAAGTGGTAACTTGGGCCAGCCATGACTAAATAAATCATTGTCTTGAAGTTGATACTTGCAGTTAATCCAAACTGAAAATATTTTCTCTAATAATTTTGGGGAAAATTAATAGGATGTCTTCAGACTAGGTTGCAATGTTTCAAGTATCTCTGTCCAGGGACATGGGCAGAAGTATACAAAACAACCAGCTATTGATTGACTCTACCATACCTCACCACTTACAACAGTACCTGAGTTGAGCACATGGTAAAGGTTTACATATGCCAGAATATCACATGATAATTTGCCAAGACTTGTGTGTTGTGAACAAATGTAACACACCAGTTGGCTTTTCAAAATGTGTTGCTATAGTTATCCATGTACATCTTCATAATAGTTGAAGAAAATTATGAGTTGAGTCCAAATGATTTTATTAAATCAGCATGTATGATAATTATTTTGTTAGTCCAATTTGCAAGGACTTCTACATCCTGTAACTGCTAACACCCACTGGAAGAATGTGACAACTCATAATATATATATTTAATAATATTAGCTAATTACATGAGTCAGAGTGTGATATGGGAGATATTTCATGAGCAGGCTAATTTATTTTCAAGAGCCAGAGTCTAGTGAAAATAAAGCCTGAGAGTGAAATATCTCGCCATAAGACTCTGACGAGTGTAATAAGTGGTTTATTCCACACTAGATATCTTCACTACAGTAGTTAGTACTAGAGGTAGGGTAATACACAGCTGGACAATGTTTTGATTTTCAGTTACTATTACAAATATATTGTTGTTTTTCCTTGTTTGTCTTTAGTACTGTATAAGTTGATAAAATACATTGATAGACTCAGAAACAGAGCGGAAGGATAGTTTCAACATACCACCCAGTAGTTATTACAAGCTTTACAAATGTTACTGATAAACAGTGAGAAACAGACATGAAGTTAGAGAGCTTCTTCCATACAGTGAAACTAATGAAGAACGTGTTTTTAATTCTATTGATCCCAATAAGACTGAGTTACAATCTAGTTCTAGTTGTAAAATTAGCAAATCATAATACACTTGTGAGTGGGAGCCATAAAAGAATTGACTGAAACTGGCAAAGGGTGCAGCTAAACAATACTATGACATGCACTAGTCTAAATAATTTATAATCATAGCTTTTAATCCTCATCTCTATTTTAAAACAGTGAAACCTCTGATAGTGTGCTCTCTAATAAGCAAATTACCTAAATCTAGTGAAATTTCCGCTTACCTCCTCCTATAGAAAATGTAATGTTTATCACCTCTTAAAGCAAGCAACCTCTTGTATGTTACCTAAAAGCTTTAGTCACACCCAAACCGGTCTCAGTTCAGAGGTTCTACTACAGTTGTATTGGGTGAGAGGTGGGTGTAGTGTATCCTACTCCAGACATGGTTATCTTTAATTAATTGCTATCACTTCACACCTTATTCAGTTCTAATGATGTTGTGTTACCGTATGTGCTAATGGTTGTTGTTTTCACCTCTGTTCATACCAGACCTACAGCATGCTATAGTTTTTGAAGGAAGGCCACAACCACAGGTTATGTGTGTGTGTAGACCACCACCACAGGTTATGTGTGTGTGTAGACCACCACCACAAAACCTATGGCATATACATACTGAACACTAAGTCTCAACACTTGAAAACAAAGAAAATTTATTAAGCCATTGATAGCCTCAGCTGGTAAGTTCAATATTTTGGAATAACCACTTGATGTATTCTCTATTTCGTAGGCTCTTTTTAAACAATACTGAATCTAAAAACAAAACAAAACAAAAACAACAACAACATTTGGCTGACGACCACACTACCTACCATTTAGGATCAGGAATGTAGTATAAATTTTCTATATTCCTACTAAACCTAAGTAGCAACAATTGTAGTGAAATTTAAACTGTGAGACCTCAGAAAGCATTCAATATCTTGAGTCTCACTAGAGTTGGCATGCCTGAAAAAAATAGTTTATATTACACACGACGGTTTGCTGCTACCAGAGAGACCACTGTCACAGTACACTATATGTTATGGACTATCCAAGGCCTAAGGTTATGAAAGTTTGAAATAGTTCAAGCAAGCCCTTCATTTCCTGATGGTTATGAATGCCTCACACATTATTATAAAGAAATTCGTCTGATGCGATTCAAGGTGAAAGTGAGGATATAAGTTGACTTTACTCTCGTGTAGCCAGACCCTTTACCAATCGCTACTAGGGGAAAGGGTTTGGTCACTGACATAAAGAAGGTTGCGCAGTTTCCCCCCAGCTAATTGGGCTGGGTAGAACAATAGAGATTGGTAAAGGGTCTGGCTACACGAGACTAACCTGACTCAGGGTTTAATTAGAATTAAGATTAACTTCACATCCCTTCCCCACCTTAACCCCTCCACACACTCCCAAACCATTCCACAACAACTGTACATTGAGTGAAACTTGCTCTGCACTACAACAACATTCCAAATCGAGTTGCCTGCAGTTCTTCTGCACTCAATGAGATTAGATCTATATTCAATGACTCTATATTAATATTTTGAAGGGTATTTTATATTAAGAATCAATGAAACATCTCACAAATGATATAGCATATTTTGCTAGATGTAGTACTAACAAGCACCTATAACTCGCATCTGGAATAGTTTCAAGATCGTTATATAGCATTACCTTTTCCTCCTCATAATGTAAACTATCAGTTTAAGTTACATTTCCTAATTGAAGTGAGAAAATAAATTGATTGATGCGGAAAACAATGTGGAAAAAAAAAAAACACTTGCAAAAATATTTGCTATAATTTACTGAACATGAAATTGCTATAAAGGAAGATGTTAATAAGGTTTGACACAACCATGACTAAGTTGCTCTGTATCATAGGTCTGGTAGTGGTCTACACCCATGTTACTCAGGCTTTACCTTCAAGAGTCCCAGAAAAAGTAACTCGAGGAGTATTAAAGGCTGAATTAGACCAGCTCACTGCTGAATTTGAAGAACTCGTTGAGAAGCAAAGTTCTCTCCTTGAAGATGATAGAAACAAAGTGGCTCAGAAAAGTAATGAAAATACAGCATCTTTAAATGAAGACAGTGAAGATGCCAATGAGGAAGATACTTTATCTGAAGCTGATATTAAGAAAAGAATTGGAAGACAATTACCAAGGAAAGCTGTGGCAGCAGAACTAGTAAAAACTACTTCCCATGGAACTGAAGTAAAGTTGGTGGAAAATACTGAGCCTGTCGCACACAAGGAAGACAAGCCTAGAATAATATTTAAAAAAATTATTGGGCAGAGATATATTCCATCCAGAGGAAGGAAAAGTTCCAGACACAGGGGGAGGTATGTACGTAGACGTATTGGAAGGAGACTAACACGACGACGACAACGACGATCTCGAAGATCAAGACGAAGATCAAGACGAAGACGACGAGGAATAGGACAACCAAGAAGCTCACGACACCAACGACGCAGGGGGAGGTATATACGTAGACGTAGTGGAAGGAGTCGCAGAAATAAGATTAGAAGACTGCAATGGGGAAGATATAGACGTCGAGGATTAGGAAGACCAACACGACGTGGACAACGACAATCTCGACGATCTCGAAGATCAAGACGATACCAACGAGGAATAGGACGACCAAGAAGCTCACGACACCAACGACGACGACTAAAATGGAGATGGTGGTAATATTAGATATTCGAACCTCAAACTGGTTAAGATTAGCTATCTTGAAATTTTGTATGAAAAGTAGCAGTGACTATATTATGTAAAACTAAATTTTGTCATGAATTTGACATACTGCGGTATGTAGCTAATTAACTAAGAACTCAATTAAAGTGACAAAAAGAATGGATAAGAGTAAGATGGAAAAATAGTACCAATATCAAGCTTTTGATTCAATCCAGTCAACACTTAAAAATAGTGCAAACATTTTTAATAGCTAGCTAGACTCAACACTTTGAATGAGTCAAGCGAATTTTATCAAGCTGTTGGGCAAAGAAATAGCCTTTATTTCAAGTACTTCAATCTGTATTTGGTGGTGTAGGAAGGGAGGGTGGAGCCCCTCTCCCCATAATTTTGGGGCACTATCTCATGAAGTTATTTCTCACATGAACTAAAGCATAGCATTTGGAGCCCCCCCCCCCCCCCCCCCCCCCCCCAATACCAAACCATCTTCCTACACCACTGGTGTTTTACGTTATAATTACCAACCAACCAAATAAATAAAAACCCAATAAAAATTAAGAAACAAACAAGCAAAACCCCCAATAACTACATAGCTTCAAACAAACATAAAATACAATGCTTATAAAAATAGCAAATACTTGACATTTAAAAAAAAAATATTGAAAATGCTAGCTATAACCTAACACTGTTGTATATATTAATAACTAAACTTAATTGATGTGTTTCTCCAAAGTTGATAATGGTAGTACAATTAAGAACATGCACAGTTTTCTTTTCTGACTAGCTAATAATTGTGATATTAATTGGAAAATCTTGTAGCCAACTACTCATCTTGTAGCAGCAGGTTAGGGCATTGCCATAACCAGCTGCCACACTTGTGATGAGACTGTCAAGTTAGCAAATTATCCTCATCCACAAATTGAAATTCTGGGGCTCTGACCATTCTTCTACAACAAATTTTGAATGGCCACTTCTCCCCTATTCCTCCCCCCCCCCTCTCCCCCCACCTCAAGACCATTTTCGCGTGTCAATTTGATCACGTGACTTCGAACTGAATTAGGGGGCGTTACCACTATGAGTCTTATTTTGTGCATGCCCTCTTCACCTTTGTCTAGGGTAAAGGATATCATTACTCGGTCTCGGAAGGCCAATTCAGAAGGACACTTTACCCAAAAGTGAGAAGTAGGTAAAGGGATAACTGGATTGAATATGTTAAGGAGTGCTTTTTAGTTGCCACTCACTCTCAACCCAAGTCTTCTTTGTCTGCGGAGGCGTAAGCAGGATCCCGATGTAGACATGGCTTATTTATTATGTCGGACTAGACTCAACAAGTAAGGAAAATAAAGTATATTTTCCAGATTTTTTTATTGCATTTGGATAGCAGGAACTGGTTGCGGCAAAGAACTGGGCTCCCTCAAATCGTAGAGAATAGTAAGCGTAACACTAGCTAGCAGTACTTGAGTAAAGAAAGAGGGACTATAAGTTAACTAGCTGTGATTAAAACAATTCTGTGTATCAGTTCTGGATTACTAACTTGCATATCCTCACACTTGTATCACAATAGTGCTCTGGTTACATTCATAATATACGATATACTTGGGGTGTTTTACTGGTGGAAGTCATGGGTGTGGTGGACAAACTGATAGACAATTCTCATCTTGCTGGTTTAATCAAAAGTGTGTGTTGAGAGGACGTGTAACAGAATATTTGCATCCAGCACCAAACCAATGGTGAACAAGAGACGAGTGCTTCAAGCTGTCTGATGCCTACACAAACCAGTACTTCCATGATAGAGAACCCGGCCAGTTCTTCTGGTATGTGTGTGAATTAAAGTGCCGTTGGTAAAATCACTTGCTTGATTAGAGTGTTCTCTCATAAAACTACTGTCTACTTATTCTAATAGTTCTTTGTGTCTATTGAGTAGTATCTACAATTGTCTTAGTACAGACCCTTCAGTCTGACTGATAGTTTGAGTTAATGCTGTATACAGCACTACTCATCTTGCTCTGTCATTTGCTTCCATTTTCTCCCTCACCTTCTATCTGCAGTTAGTTTCCCTGACTGGGCCATCGCTGTGATAGTTGTGGGATGTCTGGCTGTGATAGCTCTTGGTTTCTGCTTTGTTGGGGTGTACTATGCCTGCAGTTCTAACAAGTCCAAAGAATGTAAGTTTCTTCTTAAAGTATTGCGGTCAAGACATTAACTTTCGCCGCTGTTTGTTTCTCTCTTTGTGTGTAGATATCTATGGCAGTACTCCATCTCTCCAGGCTAGCTCAGTGAACATGCCTCCACATAGCATTCACAGTGCGCACAGGTCTACATCCCCACCACGAAGCTGCCTGGTGAGTGATACTCGGGTGTCTAAACATTTAGAGATTTAGAGGGTGTGTTGTCATGTGGCTATACCTCTGTGTGTGTGTGTGTGTGTATGTGGGGTAATTCTTTATTTTTCCTTCTTCACTTTTAAATGCCATATATTTTGTTCTATTATACTATACGTATGTATGTATTTGTGTAATGTATTTAAGCTTGTGTATATGTGTATTTGTAGTCGTATCATCACTCCAATGGTCATAGCACAAACTGGAGTGAGCACAGAGACACTTTGCGGCAGATGGAGACAGACAAGGGAACTCACGTATAGCCTCCTCCCGGCTAGACTCTTTCATAAAGAAAGAGAATTAAAAGAAGTTTGTATCGATTCATATCATTCCACCATAATAACCATTTTCATAACAACTCCTCGTTTGTTAAGCAAATCTCTTCTTTTTCTCTTAAAATATTTGTTTTGTTGTTACCTCTTTACTCACTGGCGGGCACTGGGACGTGTCAGACACATTATGTTCATCTATACTCATATCACTTCCATGAGGTGGACCAAGCATTGCATTGGAGTAGCAACGACTCCTCTATTTGTACTGCACTGAATAATTCACATGCATACTTATTAACTCGATAGTGTTCTTTTTATTCAATTAGCATTTTCCACTGTAGAGATTTTATGGGGGGTTGCAATTATAGTAAAAGAGTTTGATTGTTGACTTGAAGGGGGGGGGGGGGGTTGATAAAAACCTAAATCATTAGGTAAGGGGTCTACAATAATGGAAGGAACGTGGTATGTTGACTACATACAAGTGGTAACTTGGGCCAGCCATGACTAAATAAATCATTGTCTTGAAGTTGATACTTGCAGTTAATCCAAACTGAAAATATTTTCTCTAATAATTTTGGGGAAAATTAATAGGATGTCTTCGGACTAGGTTGCAATGTTTCAAGTGTCTCTGTCCAGGGACATGGGCAGAAGTATACAAAACAACCAGCTATTGATTGACTCTACCATACCTCACCACTTACAACAGTACCTGAGTTGAGCACATGGTAAAGGTTTACATATGCCAGAATATCACATGATAATTTGCCAAGACTTGTGCATTGTGAACAAATGTAACACACACCAGTTGTCTTTTCAAAATTTGTTGCTATAGTTATCCATGTACATCTTCATAATAGTTGAAGAAAATTATGAGTTGAGTCCAAATTATTTTATTAAATCAGCATGTATGATAATTATTTTGTTAGTCCAATTTGCAAGGACTTCTACATCCTGTAACTGCTAACACCCACTGGAAGAATGTGACAGCTCATAATATATATATTTTATTAGCTAATTACATGAGTCAGAGTGTGATATGGGAGATATTTCATGAGCAGGCTAATTTATTTTCAAGAGCCAGAGTCTAGTGAAAATAAAGCCTGAGAGTGAAATATCTCGCCATAAGACTCTGACGAGTGTAATAAGTGGTTTATTCCACACTAGATATCTTCACTACAGTAGTTAGTACTAGAGGTAGGGTAATACACAGCTGGACAATGTTTTGATTTTCAGTTACTATTACAAATATATTGTTGTTTTTCCTTGTTTGTCTTTAGTACTGTATAAGTTGATAAAATATATTGATAGACTCAGAAACAGAGCGGAAGGATAGTTTCAACATACCACCCAGTAGTTATTACAAGCTTTACAAATGTTACTGATAAACAGTGAGAAACAGACATGAAGTTAGAGAGCTTCTTCCACACAGTGAAACTAATGAAGAACGTGTTTTTAATTTTATTGATCCCAATAAGACTGAGTTACAATCTAGTTCTAGTTGTAAAATTAGCAAATCATAATACACTTGTGAGTGGGAGCCATAAAAGAATTGACTGAAACTGGCAAAGGGTGCAGCTAAACAATACTATGACATGCACTAGTCTAAATAATTTATAATCATAGCTTGTAATCCTCATCTCTATTTTAAAACAGTGGAACCTCTGATAGTGTGCTCTCTAATAAGCAAATTACCTAAATCTAGTGAAATTTCCGCTTACCTCCTCCTATAGAAAATGTAATGCTTATCACCTCTTAAAGCAAGCAACCTCTTGTATGTTACCTAAAAGCTTTAGTCACACCCAAACCGGTCTCAGTTCAGAGGTTCTACTACAGTTGTATTGGGTGAGAGGTGGGTGTAGTGTATCCTACTCCAGACATGGTTACCTTTAATTAATTGCTATCACTTCACACCTTATTCAGTTCTAATGATGTTGTGTTTGTTACCGTATGTGCTAATGGTTGTTGTTTTCACCTCTGTTCATACCAGACCTACAGCATGCTATAGAAATGGTGGGTTTTTGAAGGAAGGCCACAACCACAGGTTACGTGTGTGTGTAGACCACCACCACAAAACCTATGGCATATGCATACTGAACACTAAGTCTCAACACTTGAAAACAAAGAAAATTTATTAAGCCATTGATAGCCTCAGCTGGTAAGTTCAATATTTTGGAATAACCACTTGATGTATTCTCTATTTCGTAGGCTCTTTTTAAACAATACTGAATCGAAAAACAAAACGAAACAAAAACAACAACATTTGGCTGACGATCACACTACCTACCATTTAGGATCAGGAATGTAGTATAAATTTTCTATATTCCTACTAAACCTAAGTAGCAACAATTGTAGTGAAATTTAAACTGTGAGACCTCAGAAAGCATTCAATATCTTGAGTCTCACTAGAGTTGGCATGCCTGAAAAATAGTTTATATTACACACGACGGTTTGCTGCTACCAGAGAGACCACTGTCACAGTACACTATATGTTATGGACTATCCAAGGCCTAAGGTTATGAAAGTTTGAAATAGTTCAAGCAAGCCCTTCATTTCCTGATGGTTATGAATGCCTCACACATTATTATAAAGAAATTCGTCTGATGCGATTCAAGGTGAAAGTGAGGATATAAGTTGACTTTACTCTCGTGTAGCCAGACCCTTTACCAATCGCTACTAGGGGAAAGGGTTTGGTCACTGACATAAAGAAGGTTGCGCAGTTTCCCCCCAGCTAATTGGGCTGGGTAGAACAATAGAGATTGGTAAAGGGTCTGGCTACACGAGACTAACCTGACTCAGGGTTTAATTAGAATTAAGATTAACTTCACATCCCTTCCCCACCTTAACCCCTCCACACACTCCCAAACCATTCCACAACAACTGTACATTGAGTGAAACTTGCTCTGCACTACAACAACATTCCAAATCAAGTTGCCTGCAGTTCTTCTGCACACGATGAGATTAGATCTATATTCAATGACTCTATATTAATATTTTGAAGGGTATTCTATATTAAGAATCAATGAAACATCTCACAGATGATATAGCATATTTTGCTAGATGTAGTACTAACAAGCACCTATAACTCGCATCTGGAATTGTTTCAAGATCGTTATATAGCATTACCTTTTCCTCCTCATAATGTAAACTATCAGTTTAAGTTACATTTCCTAATTGAAGTGAGAAAATAAATTGATTGATGCGGAAAACAATGTGGAAAAAAAAAACACTTGCAAAAATATTTGCTATAATTTACTGAACAATGAAATTGCTATAAAGGAAGATGTTAATAAGGTTTGACACAACCATGACTAAGTTGCTCTGTATCATAGGTCTGGTAGTGGTCTACACCCATGTTACTCAGGCTTTACCTTCAAGAGTCCCAGAAAAAGTAACTCAAGGAGTATTAAAGGCTGAATTAGACCAGCTCACTGCTGAATTTGAAGAACTCATTGAGAAGCAAAGTTCTCTCCTTGAAGATGATAGAAACAAAGTGGCTCAGAAAAGTAATGAAAATACAGCATCTTTAAATGAAGACAGTGAAGATGCCAATGAGGAAGATACTTTATCTGAAGCTGATATTAAGAAAAGAATTGGAAGACAATTACCAAGGAAAGCTGTGGCAGCAGAACTAGTAAAAACTACTTCCCATGGAACTGAAGTAAAGTTGGTGGAAAATACTGAGCCTGTCGCACACAAGGAAGACAAGCCTAGAATAATATTTAAAAAAATTATTGGGCAGAGATATATTCCATCCAGAAGAAGGAAAAGTTCCAGACGCAATGCGAGGTATGTACGTAGACGTATTGGAAGGAGACCAACAAGACGATTTCGAAGACAACGACGATTTCGAAGACAACGACGATTTCGAAGATTTCGACGAAGAAGACTAGGACGACCACGAAGAAGATCAGGACGCCAACGACGACGACTAAAATGGAGATGGTGGTAATATTAGATATTCGAACCTCAAACTGGTTAAGATTAGCTATCTTGAAATTTTGTATGAAAAGTAGCAGTGACTATATTATGTAAAACTAAATTTTGTCATGAATTTGACATACTGCGGTATGTAGCTAATTAACTAAGAACTCAATTAAAGTGACAAAAAGAATGGATAAGAGTAAGATGGAAAAATAGTACCAATATCAAGCTTTTGATTCAATCCAGTCAACACTTAAAAATAGTGCAAACATTTTTAATAGCTAGCTAGACTCAACACTTTGAATGAGTCAAGCGAATTTTATCAAGCTGTTGGGCAAAGAAATAGCCTTTATTTCAAGTACTTCAATCTGTATTTGGTGGTGTAGGAAGGGAGGTTGGAGCCCCTCTCCCCATAATTTTGGGGCACTATCTCATGAGGTTATTTCTCACATGAACTAAAACATAGTATTTGGAGCCCTCCCCCCCCCCCCCCCCCCCCCCCCCCCCCCCCCCCCCCCCCAATACCAAACCATCTTCCTACACCACTGGTGTTTTACGTTATAATTACCAACCAACCAAATAAATAAAAACCCAATAAAAATTAAGAAACAAACAAGCAAAACCCCCAATAACTACATAGCTTCAAACAAACATAAAATACAATGCTTATAAAAATAGCAAATACTTGACATTAAAAAAAATTGAAAATGCTAGCTATAACCTAACACTGTTGTATATATTAATAACTAAACTTAAATACCGTTGCTATATTGTTGTCAGGTGTAATAACTTGGCAAGTGTGCAATAACACTTGCCCGGTATTTAAATTAGTTAAAGCATGAGCGCTTAGTGCCTAGTACATTTATCGCACTCAGTCCTCGGGCCTACGGCCCTCGGGCTGTCGTGCAATAAATCGACTAGAAACTAAGCGCTCATGCTTTAACTATAACTTAATTGATGTGTTTCTCCAAGGTTGATAATGGTAGTACAATTAAGAACATGCACAGTTTTCTTTTCTGACTAGCTAATAATTGTGATATTAATTGGAAAATCTTGTAGCCAACTACTCATCTTGTAGCAGCAGGTTAGAGCATTGCCATAACCAGCTGCCACACTTGTGATGAGACTGTCAAGTTAGCAAATTATCCTCATCCACAAATTGAAATTCTGGGGCTCTGACCATTCTTCTACAACAAATTTTGAATGGCCACTTCTCCCCTATTCCTCCCCCCCCCCCTCCCCCCCCACCTCAAGACCATTTTCGCGTGTCAATTTGATCACGTGACTTCGAACTGAATTAGGGGGCGTTACCACTATGAGTCTTATTTTGTGCATGCCCTCTTCACCTTTGTCTAGGGTAAAGGATATCATTACTCGGTCTCGGAAGGCCAATTCAGAAGGACACTTTACCCAAAAGTGAGAAGTAGGTAAAGGGATAACTGGATTGAATTTGTTAAGGAGTGCTTTTTAGTTGCCACTCACTCTCAACCCAAGTCTTCTTTGTCTGCGGAGGCGTAAGCAGGATCCCGATGTAGATATGGCTTATTTATTATGTCGGACTAGACTCAACAAGTAAGGAAAATAAAGTATATTTTCCAGATTTTTTTAATCGCATCTGGATAGCAGGAACAGGTTGCGGCAAAGAACTGGGCTCCCTCAAATCATAGAGAATAGTAAGTGTAACACTAGCTAGCAGTACTTGAGTAAAGAAAGAGGGACTATAAGTTAACTAGCTGTGATTAAAACAATTCTGTGTATCAGTTCTGGATTACTAACTTGCATATCCTCACACTTGTATCACAATAGTGCTCTGGTTACATTCATAGGGGTGTTTTACTGGTGGAAGTCATGGGTGTGGTGGACGAACTGATAGACAATTCTCATCTTGCTGGTTTAATCAAAAGTGTGTGTTGAGAGGACGTGTAACAGAATATTTGCATCCAGCACCAAACCAATGGTGAACAAGAGACGAGTGCTTCAAGCTGTCTGATGCCTACACAAACCAGTACTTCCATGATAGAGAACCCGGCCAGTTCTTCTGGTATGTGTGTGAATTAAAGTGCCGTTGGTAAAATCACTTGCTTGATTAGAGTGTTCTCTCATAACACTACTGTCTACTTATTCTAATAGTTCTTTGTGTCTATTGAGTAGTATCTACAATTGTCTTAGTACAGACCCTTCAGTCTGACTGATAGTTTGAGTTAATGCTGTATACAGCACTACTCATCTTGCTCTGTCATTTGCTTCCATTTTCTCCCTCACCTTCTATCTGCAGTTAGTTTCCCTGACTGGGCCATCGCTGTGATAGTTGTGGGATGTCTGGCTGTGATAGCTCTTGGCTTCTGCTTTGTTGGGGTGTACTATGCCTGCAGTTCTAACAAGTCCAAAGAATGTAAGTTTCTTCTTAAAGTATTGCGGTCAAGACATTAACTTTCGCCGCTGTTTGTTTCTCTCTTTGTGTGTAGATATCTATGGCAGTACTCCATCTCTCCAGGCTAGCTCAGTGAACATGCCTCCACATAGCATTCACAGTGCGCACAGGTCTACATCCCCACCACGAAGCTGCCTGGTGAGTGATACTCGGGTGTCTAAACATTTAGAGATTTAGAGGGTGTGTTGTCATGTGGCTATACCTCTGTGTGTGTGTGTGTGTGTATGTGGGGTAATTCTTTATTTTTCCTTCTTCACTTTTAAATGCCATATATTTTGTTCTATTATACTATACGTATGTATGTATTTGTGTAATGTATTTAAGCTTGTGTATATGTGTATTTGTAGTCGTATCATCACTCCAATGGTCATAGCACAAACTGGAGTGAGCACAGAGACACTTTGCGGCAGATGGAGACAGACAAGGGAACTCACGTATAGCCTCCTCCCGGCTAGACTCTTTCATAAAGAAAGAGAATTAAAAGAAGTTTGTATCGATTCATATCATTCCACCATAATAACCATTTTCATAACAACTCCTCGTTTGTTAAGCAAATCTCTTCTTTTTCTCTTAAAATATTTGTTTTGTTGTTACCTCTTTACTCACTGGCGGGCACTGGGACGTGTCAGACACATTATGTTCATCTATACTCATATCACTTCCATGAGGTGGACCAAGCATTGCATTGGAGTAGCAACGACTCCTCTATTTGTACTGCACTGAATAATTCACATGCATACTTATTAACTCGATAGTGTTCTTTTTATTCAATTAGCATTTTCCACTGTAGAGATTTTATGGGGGGTTGCAATTATAGTAAAAGAGTTTGATTGTTGACTTGAAGGGGGGGGGGGTTTGATAAAAGCCTAAATCATTAGGTAAGGGGTCTACAATAATGGAAGGAACGTGGTATGTTGACTACAAGTGGTAACTTGGGCCAGCCATGACTAAATCATTGGCTTGAAGTTGATACTTGCTTTCACTGTATAAAGTTAATCCAAACTGAAAATATTTTCTCTAATAATTTTGGGGAAAATTAATAGGATGTCTTCGGACTAGGTTGCAATATTTCAAGTGTCTCTGTCCAGGGACATGGGCAGAAGTATACAAAACAACCAGCTATTGATTGACTCTACCATACCTCACCACTTACAACAGTACCTGAGTTGAGCACATGGTAAAGGGTTACATATGCCAGAATATCACATGATAATTTGCCAAGACTTGTGTATTGTGAACAAATGTAACACACACCAGTTGTCTTTTCAAAATTTGTTGCTATAGTTATCCATGTACATCTTCATAATAGTTGAAGAAAATTATGAGTTGAGTCCAAATGATTGTACTAAATCAGCATGTATGATAATTATTTTGTTAGTCCAATTTGTAAGGACTTCTACATCCTGAACTAACACCCACTGGAAGAATGTGACAGCTCATAGCTATATATATATATATATATATATTCTAATATTGTATCATGATTTTCCAAGTGTATCAACCCTTTACCCGTTTTATAATCACCCTGTTTTGGATACGCATGCGTAAGGATGGATGACTTGTTTTGGTACATTCTAACTGCTAGCGTATGTAAGCTACTTTCTGATATCCATTCCAATCGAACCCAAAGACACCACATAAACTGGCGACGAAGGTGGGATCGCTTTAGCTATGAATCTGCTGGGGACATTGGACGAGTTCGATAGTTCTGAAGAAGATTGGCCAAAGTACATTGAGCGAGTTGATCATTTCTTCACGGCCAATGGAATAGACGATGCAGGCAAGAAGAAGTCGGCTTTTCTGAGTACCTATGCCACGGTCAGGAATTTGGTATCTCCTGCCAAACCTGGGGACAAGTCTTATGATCAGTTGGTGACGATACTTACCGATCACTTCAATCCTACTCCTTCCGAAACAGTTCAGCGTTTCAAATTCCATAGTTGATTCAGGAAGCCCTCGGAAAGTGTGGCCGAGTTTGTGTCTGAGCTACGATCGCTAGCAGAATTCTGCAATTTTGGAGCAAATTTAGAAGAGATGCTTCCGGACAGATTGGTTTGTGGGATACAGAACACCCACATACAAAAGAGGCTACTGGGAGAAAAGACTCTTACCTTTTCAAGAGCATTGGAGCTATCTCAAGGGTTAGAAATTGCATCAAATAATGCCAAGGAATTGGCTCAAGTACGAGTTCCAGAAGTATCCTCTAATACAGTACCAGTGCATGCAGTGAAATCTTCTACAAGGAGGAAGCAGAGTAGAGCTCCAGAAAGACTACAACGAGAAGAAACAAATTCTAAGGAACCGCCAAGAGGTACATGTTTCTCGTGTGGCCAGACAGGTCACCTGCATAGTGAATGCTATTTTCATAATACAAAGTGTCACAAATGCGGTAAAGTTGGACATATTCAAAAGGCCTGTCAGAGTAGACCTGGTAGGGAGTATGGTTATACGGCTTACAAGAAAGCCAACAAGTCCGTTCACTGCTAGAGGAAAGCAACGATTCGTGCAGCGAAGAAACCAGTAGTCCAGATGAATTATACTGCGTTAATTCTACTTCAAGATGTCAGCCATACAATATATCACTGGAAATAGAGGGAGAGTTAGTGGAAATGGAGATTGATACAGGAGCATCACTCTCTGTCATGTCTAAACAGGAATTTCGTAATCTCTGGCCGGAACGTCCACTAGTTGCGACCGATGTGACACTTCATTCCTACTCAGGTGAGTGTATACCAGTTGTGGGATCTGTTGATGTTAGTGGAGCTGGTGGTGATAAATACACGCAAAGGATTATTCCGTTATGCAAGACTGCCCTATGGAGTTTCATCGGCTCCAGGAATCTTTCAAAGATTTATTGAGTCAATATTGCAAGGGATTCCTAAAGTAACTGTGTACATTGACGACATCTTAGTAACTGGCTCTACCGAAGATGAGCACCTGCAAGATTTGTCTGAGGTTTTGAATAGACTTGAGCAAGCAGGTCTTAAAGTCAACAAGAATAAGTGCAACTTTCTAGCACCATCAGTCACTTAACTAGGTCATAGAATTGATCAGTTTGGGCTGCATCCTATAGCCGAGAAAGTAACAGCTATTCAGCAAGCTCCAGAACCTAGGAATGTCTCCGAGCTTAAAGCATACTTAGGCTTACTCACTTACTACAGTAAATTTCTGCCGAATATGGCAACGATTCTAGCTCCACTGTATAATCTTTTGAGAAAGGATGTCAGATGGAAATGGTCTGAACCAGAATCGGAAGCATTTTTAGCCTCCAAGAAGCTCTTAACTTCATCTGACCTGTTAGTACATTTCAATCCAGAATTAGATCTTCTACTGATGTGTGATGCGTAATCCTACGGGATTGGAGCGGTTCTGTCACACCGCATGCCAGATGGATCAGAGCGTCCAATCGGTTATGCTTCACGCTCATTGTCGAAGTCTCAGCACAACTACTCTCAAATCGAGAAGGAAGCACTTGCACTGGTGTTTGGAGTTCAGCGTTTTCACTCCTATCTGTTAGGTCATCATTTCAAGTTGGTGACAGATCACCAGCCTCTACTGTCACTCTTGCATGAGCACAAAGCTACCTCATCGCAAGCTTCAGCTCATATACGGCGCTGGTCTCTACTCCTCTCAGCATACGAATATACTATCGTCTTCAGGAAAACAGAGAAGCATCAGAATGCAGACGCACTGAGTAGATTACCACTTGAGCGTTGTCATAAGGAATCGAGTACCCCTCCAGAATTAGTCCTACTGTCAGATCATCTTCGAGATGCCCCCATTACTGCACACCACATTTGTGTCTGGTCCCGTTGTGATCCTGTTGTATCATTGGTATTGTCTTTTGTCGCCAATGGCTGGCCGGATAGTTGTGAACCTGCTCTGTCAGCTTATAGTTCGAAGAGAGCAGAACTCTCACTGTATCAAGGTTGTCTGATGTGGGGATCTCGCGTTGTTGTTCCACCTCAAGGTCGTAATGCTGTTTTGCAAGAACTACATGAAGGTCACTTGTTGGGGCTGGGGCTATGGGCTGGGGCAGGGCAGGGCCTTTAGATTTTGGCAGCTCCACGCCTGGAATAGCATTTAAATAACTAATTTTACTTCTAGTTACCATCTGACTCGTTTTCGTATTAAGCATTCTTCTTTATTTTAATGTAAAACCAACGAAGTCTTTAGCCAGGATGTACGTGTGGTGGCCATCTACAGACAAAGATATTGAACAATCAGTTCAAGAATGTATACATTGTCAGCAACAATATCCAGATTCTCCATGTGTGCCCTTACAACCATGGAAGTGGCCATCACGACCTTGGGTCAGGCTTCACATGGATTTTGCCGGTCCATTTGAAGGGAAAATGATACTAGTGGTGGTCGACTCCCATTCAAAATGAATTGAAGCTTTTGTTACGAACGGAGCTACTTCGCAAGTGGTCATTGATATTTCTCGCACACTTTTTGCACAGTTTGGAATACCGGAGGTAGTGGTTACCGACAATGGTTCTTGCTTTGTCAGCGAAGATTTTGAAACATTTCTAGTCACAAATGGTACAAAGCATATCACTTCAGCCCCATATCACCCATCTACTAATGGCTTGGCAGAAAGAGCCGTACAGACCGTCAAAAAGGACTTAAGAAGAGCAAGGAAGGAAGTTTATCATCCAGATTGGCGAAATTGTTGATTTCATATCGGGCAGCACCACATAGCGCCACAGGCAAATCCCCCTCTCAGCTCCTGCTTGGAAGATTCGTACTCGTTTGGATCTCATCAAGCCATGTAGAGGTACACCTGTTGATCAGCGTCAGCATAGTAAAAAAAACTGCACATGATAGATCTGCCAAGGATAAACAGTTTCATAAGGAGAGAGAGTGTATGTCCGCAATTTTGGGCAAGGAACCAGATGGCTCTCTGCAGTAGTACAGGAAGTTACTGGCCCTGTTTCCTATGTTGTCAGGCTGGAGGACAACCAGAAAATGAGATGCCATGCCGATCACATCCGTAGGCAAGGTTCAACCTCAAGCCCTACCATTCTGGACTTACCGGAGGAAGTTGATGATTTGGAGGATATTCCCAACAGTGCTATCTTGTCTCCTGTAGAAGAAACTGAGGAAATTACTCCTCCTAGCACTTCAAATGTTGAAGGAGCAACACCCAATGTCCTTCCTAATCCAGAAGTACCTATCATTAGCAAAGCAAGTTCTGCAAGCATGCCACCTCCAGCTACAGCAGTCATCAAGTCGTATCCTAAGAGACATGTTCATCCACTGGACAGATATAAACCTGGACAATAATATTGCTAGCAAATATCAAGTTATGTAAATGGAGAACTCCATAATTATTATTGTATTCATCTTACTCACCCTTTTTAAGGGGAGGCGAATGTAATATTGTATCGTGATTTTCCAAGTGTATCAACCCTTTACCAGTTTAATAATCACCCTGTGTTGGATAAGCATGCGTAAGGATGGATGACTTTTGTTTTGGTACATTCTAACTGCTAGCGTATGTAAGCTACTTTCTGGTATCCATTCCAATCGAACCCAAAGACACCACACACATATATATATATAGCTATATATATTAAAAAGGACATAAAAGTAACTTGTAGTGAATATTTTTGAATAAACTGACAGACATTAGCAAATACATCAGCAAACAGCTGTGTTAGTGGTGTGTTATGGTGTGGTGTGCATAGTATCCACTTTAGAGTATACTTGATTGAAGTAGAATAAACAAGCACATAATACACAGCTGGACAATGTTTTGATTTTCAGTTACTATTACAAATATATTGTTGTTTTTCCTTACTTGTCTTCAGTACTGTATAAGTTGATGAAATATATTGATAGACTCAGAAACAGAGCAGAAGGATAGTTTCAACATACCACCCAGTAGTTATTACAAGCTTTACAAATGTTACTGATAAACAGTAAGAAACAGACATGAAGTTAAAATGCTTCTTCCACACAGTGAAACTAATGAAGAATGTGTTTTTAATTGTATTGATCCCAATAAGACTAGTTCTAGTTGTAAAATTAGTAAATCATAATACACTTGTGAATGGGAGCCATAAAATAATTTACTAAAACTGGCAAAGGGTGCAGTTAAACAATACTATGACATGCACTAGTCTAAATAATTTATAATCATAGCCTCTTGTATGTTACCTAAAAGCTTTAGTCACACCCAAACCAGTCTCAGTTCAGAGGTTCTACTACTACTACTGTTGTATTGGGTGAGAGGTGAGAGTGTAGTGTATCCTACTCCAGACATGGTTATCTTTAATTAATTGCTATCACTTCACACCTTATTCAGTTCTAATGATGTTGTGTTACCGTATGTGCTAATTGTTGTTGTTTTCACCTCTATTCATACCCAGACTTACAGCATGCTATATATGTTCTAGAAATGGTGGGTTCTTGAAGGAAGGCCACAACCACAGGTTATGTGTGTGTAGACCACCACCACAAAACCTATGGCATATACATACTGAACACTAAGTCTCAACACTTGAAAACAAAGAAAATTTATTAATGACAGCTTAGCAGCAGGCTAGGCGGGGTTAATACCAGGCGGAATACCCTCAAGTTGGTTGGGTAAGGTGTAATAGGGCTGTCGGGGATAGACTGCATGGGGGGTAGGTGGGCATAATTAGAGTGCCCACGTGGATGCGCGAGCACAACCTTATGAGAACACGATAGAAGAGAGAAGGAAACAGTCAAGTTTTTCTTTTTCTGATGGCGTCTGATGGACTTAGCGGTTCTAAAAGGAGGAAGGGTACCAGTGGAGAACCCCTGCCAGGTGGTGGGGAGGCGGTGGAAGAGAGGGCTGACGCAGATTTTGACAGGAGAGTCGAAGCTAGAGTTGAAGCTAGAGTTGAAGCGATGGTGGAAGAAATTTTGCGCCGGCAGGCCTGTGCTAGACCTACGTCATCAGCCCCTGGGGGCAGCAGTGCTAGTGGGGCCATCGAGAAATTGGCAAGCGAGACAGCCCAGAAGACTGGCTGCAGTAGCGGGACTAGTGGCACCACAGCTGGTATGTTGGACTTGCTATTAAGAGCAGTAGGGGGTAGTTAGGGCAGCTGTGTTTCTCAACAACTTTGGGGGG